>Ga0315913_1001161_pt1 | contig 27864 bp, 15 predicted proteins | sample MpolsnodulesMG_FD_207736 | JGI IMG/M metagenome (GOLD analysis project Ga0315913, IMG submission 207736) | Medicago polymorpha root nodule microbial communities from Los Angeles, California, United States - small nodules | ecosystem: Host-associated > Plants > Roots > Nodule | place: USA...
AGGTTATGTATTAAAAGAACGTGTTTTGTAAAAACTATTATAATTATAATAAAATATGGTATAATTAATTAAAAAAAGTATAAAAATACAAAACTATGATATTGATTAAAACTAAGTAAGACCCTTAAAAATAATACCAAAACTAAGTATGACGTGTGGGTTAATGAAATAAAAATAATTTTCACTAGATATATTGCAAGATAAAGGGTCTGCACGTAATATCCACGAGGACAGCAGAGTAGATTGACTGCTTTGTGGCCAAACCGCATAAGACACACATTGAAAACTTGAATGTCCGCTAAAAGGGCAGCATAAAACATCCAAAAAGGGAAAGAAAAAAGTAATATTATATATTAACAGAAAAATATTATTAACGATACTGATATTCATTTTGTAACTGATAATTTTTTTTGAACAAACTAAAATGAGATATATTAATCAACAATGATTCACCCCGTACAAGACGTGCAAAAGGTGAAACAACCAAAAGTATTTACAAAATCAGGGTGCCATAATTAAGAAAGCACCATTAAAACAAGCAAAAAGAATATTAGTGAATACCTATACACAAAGGCGGATGTTTCCACCAATCATGATAACTGTAACTGAAAGACACTTGTTTTGATTCCAGCCATAAGAATGAATTTAGATTGACTATTTCTAGGAGAATAGAAGGATTAGAGGCTGCATTTTGAAATACACGGTTATTCTTTTCCTTCCAAATCACCCAAAAAAAAGTAAACCAAATTATCTTTAGAATTGATAAAATTTGAATCATACAAAGTTACAAAATCAAGCTCTTAACATTTAAATAAAATTAATTTACACTTATAATGCATTTCTGTTTTACTCGAATAATTTTACTTTGTTTTTCGTGACACTTCCCATTCTCTATCTCTTTAATCTTTCACTATATATCATATCAATTTAATTTTCATTTTCAAAGTTCAGTCAATGTAAGCATTATCAACCACCGGAAAGATATTTCCGATAAAATAGCGATGAAAACTTCGTACCAATATAATAATAATAATAATAAAAAAAGACATTTTAGCTATCACCAAATATGCCAATTATGAACAGAGAAGCCTTACTTTGGTCAAATGTAGCAGCAGAATTAATATACCTTAAGAAAAAAATTAGATGTATTAAGCTTTACTCACAAACTACAAATTTGTCAAAACGGTGGCTTTGCAACACAATGAATGAACTTTTGATTATAGACCATTATCATTTCTTCCAAAACATCTAACAATTGCCCTTTTATTGAATCTTTATGAAAACAAAAGTGAAAAATCAATTGGTCAATTTTGGGAAAAAGATATCTTGCATGAGTTGGCTTGACCAACGACAACATCATTCTATTGCTTATGTTGTATTTGATAGTTTCATTCTTTTTGACCAAAACCAATTCAAAGATTTAGGCTTAGGACTTGATTTAACCAATATGCCTTTCCTTTGGATTTTGAAGGGTTGTGAGAGATCAAAATTCAAATGAAATGATGGCATTTTCCAACGAATTCAAAGGGTAAAAATTGAAAATTGTTAAATGGGCACCTAAACAAAAAGGTGCTAAGACACCATTCTGTAGCTTGTTTTAATCGCATTGTGGTTGGAATTCTACTTTGAAAGGTTTGTCCAATGGGGTACCCTTTTATGTTGGCCATATTTTGCTGACAAACTTTTTGACACGACATGTACTTGTGGTGAATTGAAAGTTGGGTTGGGATTTGACAAAGGAGAAAATGGATTAGTGTTAAGTGAGGAGTTAAAAAAATAAGGATGATTAGCTGCTTAGTGGTGAGAACATAAGGCTAAGGTGTATGTAGCTGAAGGGCAAGGTAATATGGAACAAGGCAAATGAAGGTGTATCTTCAGAAGGTGTATTGAGTTGCTGAAAGAATAAGAATTGGCCTTCTATTTGCTGCAGTGATATTACTTTTCAAATAGTTGATATGGACGTGAACAATTCACCAAAAGAAATACTTCTCAAATAGTTGAAATGATGAGTGGATTTGTTTTTTCTTTCACAAATCATGAAATGTATTTGTAAGATGCAAGTATTCCTCTTAATGTAATGATCATACATCATATAGCTTGTTACTCGATTTACATTAGGATTGCAATACATTGCTCTGCAAAAATATCAGAGAAAATTTCAAACGTTAAGTTTGCTGCTAGTATTGATCAGAGGAGGACATGAGGCGGAAGAAGAGATATGCGAAAGAAATACTGAATGAAGGGAAATGAGAAATATGAAGATGGGAGTGTCGCAAGAGAGAGGAATGGAGAGCAAGAATGTGAAATGTGGAGATGGAAGATATAGTCGTGAGTATTTTGGAAATATAAAATTGTGAAGGTGGGATTAAGGTGTAGTTTGAATTAGTAACTTAGATATTTCCTCTTCTGAATTTTCACTTTTCTTATGCTTTAAAATTGGAGAGCAATTTTAAGTATCGTCTCAAGTCTAATTAAATAGCATGCTACCATAAATAATTCAAATGCGATACTAATTGTACTACACATAAGTAAAATGAGTTCAAGATATGCATAATTTTAAGGGTTTACATAATTAGCAATTAGAAACACAAAGATTGATCACATTCTGACACCAGGACTTCAATATTAATTGTCGGTGTTACATAGGATAAAACACTAGTATTGGTGCCTCGGACAAAATTGGCTTCAAACTCATATCTGAGATATCATCGACGTGTACATCACTGTACAGGAATCTGTGAAGAAATGCAGAGTTTTGAATCTGCACCACCACTGATAACACTGTCACTTTTCCACCAGTCAGCACACAGTACCTGAGTTGAACAAAAATAAAATTCTATCAAGTTTGAGTTTGACTTATTTCAAATATTGTCAATCGCCAATCGCAGAAAATAACGGTTAATTCAAATTACACTACGCAACAATGCTAAAGTGCCACTAACCGCTATTTGACAATGTTCTGTTCTAAATAGCGTATCACAGAATAATATAAGTTTGTTCAAATTTAGCTATGCTACAACAGCGCTGCCATAGTCTCTATTTATCAACATTGTTTACTACCCCTTCTAAAACATTGAAAGAAAGTTCTATACCTTGTCACTGTGAGATTCAATGGTTGAAAGAGGCCACTGCAACATAAAGGAACGTAAGTTATCGGTTAAAAACCCAACGATGATTTATAATTACACCAAATGTAAAAAATACTTGGTTAAAATAAGGATATATTACCGCAGTTCTCAGATCCCATAACATAACTTTCCCATCATAAGATGCAGAGAGTAAATGAAACGAAGACTTATCATGCCATTTGACAGTTGTTACCCAAGAAGTATGAGAAGCAAACTGAAAAACAGGAGCAGACGTGCCTGCAGAAAATATAAACTGCTTTATAAGATACTGATACCGGCATACAAGATACTGATCCCCATAACAATTATTTGCTTCATTTTACTGACCTGGCTTACGAGGATCCCAAATCCTAACAACGGGGTCAGAACCACCAGCAGCTATCAGAGCAGAACTTTCCCCTCCAATGTCGAGGCAGTTAAGAGCCTTCCCACAAAACTATACACAGAGGACAAAGTCGTCTTAAAATTTGAGAACTTTTAGTTTTTGATATTTGACATAAAGAACTGACATATAGAATTGTTTTCAACAACACTTTTTATATGACAAATAATACCAACCAATAAGTGAAGGAAAACACAAACAGATGGCAGAAAATAGTGCCTCGATCAAGTGTGAGTGAAACATATATAGACAAAAGATGAAAAGAACATTAAAGTGAATTCAACAAGTTATACTAATTTAATATAAAAACGATAGGTTCATAACAGGACCAACTAGGAATAATTCATAATCTTCATAATCATAGCAAGAATAAGGAAAATAGTTGACGAACAAGCATACACAACATGTAAAGATTAGAGAATATTATTCAGAGACAATAATCTCAAAAATACAGGAATATATTACTAGAAAATAAACATATCTCTGATCTTCATCAAAAGAACAAGAAAAACTATCAGCATGCCCTAATCCAGTTCTAAATTACCTGCCTATTTGCATGCAAATAGTTAAATGACAAAGCACGGACGAGCAAGGTGTTACAGCTTAATTTGAAGACAAAATTTATACTTCAATAGTGTACAATTTCGACAATGGAGAGAAGAGCTAAAGTGATTTGTTAACTTACTATATCTGTCACGTTTTTGCCTTTCTCAACATCCCATTTTCTAATAGAATGATCCCAAGATGCAGAATAGATTGACTCTCTTTGTGGCCAAATCACAGAAGACACGCACTGTGTATGGCCTACGAGGGTTGTAAAAGCTTCTCCCTATAATAAAACAGTGTATTATTAATGAAAATTTGATTATCAACAAAAAGGACAGAATGGTCTATCCAAAAAGGGAAAGAGCAAAAAATACTACAAATTAAGAGAATAGTAGTTACGAAATATATAATAGTAACAATAATATTAAGAAATTTTTTAACATGTCTCAAAATAGATCATTATACTCCTTTTCAAATAGTTTCAGTCCTTTTCCAGACTTCCAGCAGTACAAACATATTAACAAAGGGAGTTTTAAAATTTTATAATTATCTCAAATCTTTTTCTTCTTATACATAATGATGCTGCATGAAAAACAAGGGGACTAGAGCACAGCAAACTCAACAAGTGGGAGACATCCTTAGATTTTACTATTCCACGCATCAATTCAAACAGAAGTAGAGTCAAATCAAATGCTACTATCAACGACCCCTTGGGAGCTAGAATGGATATCTTAATACAAAATATTTGGGAGAATAAGTGAGCATGTGACTATACACAAATTCAAATTTCAACAATATAAGAAGAGCAATAAGGTGCAAAGAACCTGTACGAACCTCTATCTGAGAGTCCTCAACTTGACCTTCAACTTTTCTCTTCTTAGACACTAGATCATTTTCTGCATTAGTATCATTGATTTGCCATAGGTTGATGGTGCAATCCCAAGAACCAGAACAAACCTGGTCATGTGAGACAGCAGAGGAAGAATGATGTTACAGATTACACTTCATAAACCAAGTGTGTAGAACCTCAAAATAGAAAAGCAAATAGATACCATTTCTCCATTAGTCTGTGCTGCAACGCTCTGTACAGAAGACTTGTGACCACGCAAGATTTTGTAAGCTCTAACCCTTGCAGGATGGTTGGTAGCCTCCTCGGTATTGATCTTTTATATATATAAAAAAAATAGGAAAATATAATATAGTGAGCATAAGCTCAAGATAAGAAATTCAGATCAAAAAGCTTCTTTTATTTACCTTCCATAGCCTTAGTGTCCGGTCTTTAGAAGCAGTAGCTAAAGTTACAGTTTCCACGCCTGATTACAGTACAAATTTTGATAACTTGGAACAATTCAAGTAAAATATTGAGTGACTATATTTTGCCACATGATACATGAATGACAGAAATATGCACAGATGTTTTCATTTTGCAACAAGCATTTCCAGCTAAAATCATAAAGTATTTATCATTGATCTTGGTTGTACATAAAAGCATAGTCATTGAATTGAATTCTACAGCACATTTATCTTGTGCTATTGACTAAAATGAAATATTCAAGGAAATCAAAGCCTCTTCAGTCAATAGTGACTGATATTGCGGCGTAGTGGCCCCTAGGTGCCACATGAAATGTTATTGCATTGTGGTTTGGAGTAGTGGCCGCCGTGCCGCATGTACTAACCAAGTCGATGATGCTTTTGAGAAAGCATGAGAGTACCCTCAAATTATAGCCAATGCTTCTGTTTTTTATGGGAATTTTGTCAATATCACCCTAAAATTCTGTTTTCTTCTCAACCAAAACCCTTTGTTCTTCTCCTAAAAACCCTAAATGGTATGTTCTCTCTTCGTGCAACTTTCAAGTGACCCTGTCTATGCAGTCGCCTCCTCTCTTTGTGCAATCCTCTCGGTTCTCTAGCTGAACTCTATATCACATCAACCAAGTTCTAATCCCTAGCAATAACTTCTCAAAGTAATGCAGCATCCAACACTCCTCTAAAACTTATTTTCTTTATACTGGTTTTGTATATTAGTAAAATGAACTTTGATTATTAGTTATGAAAATGTTCACATCATTTGGGGGGCAAACGCAATATGTGATTAACTGCATAGCTAATTTCATGAAATGATATTGAATTTGATGTCGAATACAAACCAGTCGCATCGTAACTTATACAGTTAGATACAAATCTACCTTAAGATATTTTTAACAGAAACAGATTATGCATCTAATAAAATATGACAACTGGCAATCAGAAAACTAAACAAACTTTGCAGCATGAGGGGGAAATTTTGTCTTCATACCTTCTGGGTTAATGACACTCACAGAAGTGACACCGTCGCTATGTCCCTCCAATATATGTGTACATAACCCGGCACTTTCCCATACCCTAAAATGTAAAAAATCCATATCATGGTATAAGTTCAATGAACAGAAAATAATCAAATTTCAATATCAAGTAATCGCAAAACATACTAACAAATTTTAGAAGAATCAAACAGTGTAAAGAAACAATTACCTTCCAAAACCATCATAACAGCCTGTCAAAATAAACCTGCAAAAAATAATGAATAGTCACTAGTCAGCTTAAAATTCATAGTGAAGGGGACATTCTGGACAAAAATGAAGTTAATTAACAAACTAAACTAGAACTACCATTCTTATATTTTAGACAGTTAAAATTACAGTGTCAAGGGTTGGACCAACAAGACTACAAAACACTTGATAAATCAATGATAAAAACGTTAACAGTGGGCCCATAAACATTGGTTAGTGAAACAAGAAATAGAAAGTTTGATGGAGAAGTGTAGCATTCAATGCATTAGTAAATTTAGATACTACACTTATTACGGGCAAGGTTAGGCATTTAGTCTAACCACAGTCCTCCACTACATTAAAAATAAACTCCATACGGTGAAAAACTAATCATGATGATATACTCAAACCCTATGTTATCAAACAAAATCTAATCACTTTGGTCATTGTCGCCAAATATATAAAAAGTTAACGGAAACAAATGAAAACCAACCGCACTTGCTTAAATTAACTTTTATAGCTCAGTAAAATCATTAACAGAAAAACGGTTATGTATTAGAGTTTCTCATAAATATTTCCAGTTGCCAACGGTAATAAAGGTAAGAGTTAATGAATAAGTAACTCAAACATGGACCGTTATGGATAGGCTGAATCATTAGTGTCGAGTCTTTGAGAGATTATCATTAAAGATGTACACGATTACAAACTTACCGAGAAGAAGAACCATCAACAGCACTGACCCAGTCATCATGTAATGAAGGGTCCTCTTCCTTTCGTGGGGCTACAGACCTTATGTACTCAATTTCCAATATCCTTTCCTATAATTAATCATTCACAGTAGTTAGCTATGAGCTTACGACATCAGAGACAAACATAACAATGGTTTGTGTGAAGATTAAAAGAATGGGTGTGTTATTGTTTGAATATCCTATTTCAGTCTCTGGATTTCAACAATTTCTCCCACAGTATTCAGATTCCTGGATTGAAAAACTAAACCAAACCAGGACAGACCTATTCATCAACTGTCATCAAACTCACGTTTTATAAGATGCGACTCTGCCATGGTTTACGAGAAACAATTTTATAAGTGACTTTAACTTTAGACAGCTAAGGTTGTCAACTTGTAGGATTTTACAAGTTACCTCGACATTTTGATATCCATGATCACAACCATAAACAACTCCTCAAATTTCCGATTAGATTAAATATGTTTAAGTTGATATAAAATTAAGACTTTTTAAGTAGTCTGCATAAATTGAATCAATTTAATGCCCTATTTTTATCAACTTTCCGCAAAACAAAATGAATACAACAAAAATGAAATTATGAGAGTATAATACCGCAGAGATTCCCTTAGCAAGAAGAAATTCCTCAAGAGACATACGGACAAACTCGGCATCAATCAAAAAATCAAACGGTTGGGATTTATGATCCTCGTCTACAAAACAAAATAAGTCAAATATCATAAATTGTTAAATGAATGATGAAATCGATGTGGAATTGAGAATTGTGTGATACCTTTGGATTGGAGAAGGGCATTGATGAGAGAGGAGAGGCCGAATCTGGTGAGATCGACAGGGATAGCGATGGCGGAGTTTGGAACTTTGAATGGTTCGGGTAAGCTTGTTACGAAACGGACTTGGATTCTTCGAGTACTACTTTCGCCATTATCTTCGTTCATCATTGTCTTCTTCTTCTTTTGCTTCTTCTGCGAAATGGAGTTTTAAGGTTTAACTAGGGTTTTAGACTTCGTTATTTAGGTCTCGTATTACGACGTCGTTTCGTTATAAATTCTCTTGATAAAGTTTTATTTTTTTTAATAATTTTAATAAAAATCCAATTTCTTACCTGAGGCTGATCTGATGGCTGGGCGCCACTGGAGACCTAGGTCTTTCTCTTCTGTTAAGCACGTTCTATATTTTAACTGATTTTTAATTTTCTATATTTTTTTATTTCTGATGACAAACGACGTCGTTTTGTTTTGAGAAAGTGATGAATGTCCAAGTATTGAACCGGTTAATTTGCAGTAGGCACAAAAAATAAAATTACAAGATATGTCAAAATATTTTTTATTTAGGGTTTGTTAATTTCATGTGAGTATGCCTAAATAATATTTATTTGGGGTTGTATGCATAAAAAATTCCAGTTTGTAGAAACTCCAAGTTACTAGTTTTTATCTATTTTAATAGTAATAAACATCTAATTGTGTAAGTTCTATCTACTTGACTACTAAACAAAAAAAATTGGACATGTCAACAATGAAAAAAAATCAATAAACACGTAAACCAACTAAATTGACACCTTTTTTTTTCTGAATGAAAACAAGATGCTTAACAATAAATGAAATACTATCTACAAGTAAATTATCAGCAACTTACAAGCAAGTACCTGAAGTTAAAACACTATTAATCCAAAAATATTCACCATATGTTCTAATTTCTAGACACATTAGTAAGTGCAACGCTTCATTTAATTTGTCTGTTATTGCAACAAGCCTTAGCTTATTGTCCTCGTAAACTTCCTTTGCAGTTAGCACTATAGGCAACTAATCAACTTTTTTTAGTACAAAAGCACAACTTTTTCTCACGGCTCCTTGCATCAAGTAGAGAGTAAGTACAAAAAATCTTTTATGGCTTATTGTGGAGAGCCAAACAATTAAGAGGCGCATCTTTCACCTCATGATGAAAATTGAAAGACATGAAGTCTATGGCTTCTTTGCAATTCATATTAAGAACTTGACCATGCTTCATATTCATTAGCTCCAAACTTCATAAGAATAGGGCCAATTCTTCCGGGCAATAATAACAAGGACACTCCGGAGGAAAACTTTTGGGTATCATAAGATCGAACTTGTTGAAAAATGTTGTTCCCACATCAAAGGATTTTAGGAAACACCACGAAAATATTGAAATAACCTCATCGGCAGTTAACTGCCGATTGATTTTAACCAGTGGTAGTTAACTGTCGATGAATATTGAAGTTAAATTTGTCATTTCATGATATTTTTTAACTTTGTTTGTAGTGTAAACAACAATTTTCGAACTTGTTTGATATGACTAGATTAACAATCATCAAGTTTCGTAATATACATTGCATTTGAAAGCTTCACAACTTTTAGTCCAATCCAACGTAGACTTGCAATATTTTTATAAAAAAATAAAAATAATATCTTAGTAGTATTAAACTTGTCACCTCGTGTTTTTTAGGATGAGTGAGTGTTTTTCAAAACGAAAAAAGAGTAAAAGGTTGTAAATATTTTAAACAATAAAAGACTTAAACGAAGGAAAGAAAAAGATAAACTGGTCGGTCCAATTTGTAACCTTGCAAGGGCGTGAGTGCAACTTTCGCTTCGGGTTTAAGGACCTTGTTAGTGGGTAATTTATTGGCAGTGTCTTGAGATATGCCCTGACCTTGGGGAACCCCTAGGACCAACTCACATAAACTTGGATGAGCACGTGTTTTGCCTAAAATATTGTGTACCACGTACCCAACAAATATTACTAAGACACTACGTCTAATTTCCATAAAACTGGATCTGAAAATTACCAGGATGAGCCTTTAAAACTTAAAAGCCTCAATCTACCGCATCATTTTTCTCATCCGTGCAAACAATTATGCAGTATATTTCCAAGTCCTGATACTTCTAACTTTCGCAGTGAATTGAAATTTCATGCAACTAAAATTTTATACAAAAATAAATAAATCCCGGAATGTCTTGGAATATAAAAGGAATTTTGTAGCAAAAACTAAGTTGTCGCCGATAATATATTTGTCTAGTCATAATCTTTTAGCAAACCACAAATCTAAACTTTAATCCTAAGGGGTTTGTCTCAGGCTGAAAATTCTATGATCTATTGCAAAACATTTCTGCAGAAAATACAAACCAACTTTTGCCTTGTAATAGAGCTGACCAAAAGGAAAACTGTCACTTCAACAAATTTCAAAGAAGCCCTCTTCTTCTCTTGTAATCACTAACTGTTAATGTCAGCTGATGACTCCTTCCATCGTTTTCCGGGACTCGAAATCCAACAACTTCTTCAATTCTCTGCTTTTTTGCCATAAACCCTGCCTGAACTCCCTGCGCTCCACCTAACTTTTGCAGCATTGCTAGCGATATTGGCAACTCAAAATCATGCAGTACATTTGACTCTGTTCCTTCATCCACTGGAGCTCTTGTGTCTACTAACTTCCCGGCACCAGCAGCAGCTTCCAAAGCTTCGGCAGTGGCCGCCATACCAGCTCCAGTCCCATTGCTTCCTCCATCACCAACTGCACCACCAGAAGTATTATTTCCAGATGCGACCTCTTCAGCTGGTTTTGAGTTATAGTAGTTCCTTGATCTAGTCCATCTCCTTGAAAAGGGATCATAACCTGCCTCCCCTGCTTTCAATGCTTTATTAACTGGCTTTAAATCAGAAGCATTTTTGAAGTTCTCAAACCTGTTCTTTCTGTTCATCTCAGAAAGCCTCAGAGCCTTGGCATCCTTCTCCCGAGATTTCCGGGATTCCTCCAATTCTTGCAGTTTTGTTTGGATCTTCTCTACTCCAGCTGCATTGTTCTTGCTTTCTGCAATTTCGAGTTCCCTTTTCAACCGGTCCTTCTCGGCTGCAACATTTAGTGGCCTCCATGAGATAGATTTTTTCTCTTCTAACATCTGCTTCACAGTAGCTGCTGAGTAAACAAAATTATTGATCTTCTGCATGGCTTGCTTTTTTTCCACCACATCTAGCCTCTTCAGCATCCGGCCACCACTTCGCTCTACTTCCTTAACCCACTGTTTAAACTCCTCCTCAAGCGGGGGAGAATCGCTAACCATAGCCATTTGCCACCTCGCAGCAGAGGTCTCATTTCCCCAAACAACATTCAAGTACTTGTATGTGGTTTTATTATCTAATTTATACAGCCGATCAGGATCTGAGGCATCAACATTTTTCACCATACACAACCTGTAGATAGGTCCAGTCTTTGACCTGCCAATACCAACCCTTACAAAACAACCAATAATTAACTCCTCAAAAAAGGGCTCCATAAACCATTTTGTAAGTTTTGACCTTGGAATAGTGATTTCTTGTATGTCCTCAAACGAAGGCTTTTCAAATCCAGGCATTATCTTGTCATCGTCGCTGTCAATAATCCCTTCATTTTCAGACAAACCTTCAACATCCTCATCACTACGGGACCTACTTTCACTTTCACTGTGGCTTGAGCTACTGAAATGAGGTTTCCCTGTTTGCGACAAAACCCCCGATCCTGCACTTTTAGACCCCTCTTTCAGCTCGTGCTTGGATTCCGGCTCTCGCTGTTTCAGCCTCTTAGCACGCAGTTCATTCAATGCACCGTCCTTAGCAGCTGACCTGTCAGAAGATCTAGTAGATGACATCACACGAGAAGACGGAAGAGGCGGAGTCTCTCTTCTTGATACATTTCCCTTCTCACGCTTGGATGCTATCTTCGACAAAATATGTTTATCATCCTTCTTAGCAGCCCTATCAGACAAAATCATCTCTCTTTGAAGTTCAGTCATCTCAGAAAGTTTCTTTCTGTCATCCTCATCCTTATAAAGATCATCACCAACATCAGATTCATCACTCCTGTCCACCTCACGGTCAGAACCACCACCATCATCACCGTCTCTTCCTCTCTTCGTATGACGAGCCTGAGAGGCATCATCATCAGAATCATCTTCAGAATCATCGTCTCCGGAATCAAAAAATTGATTTTTTGATGAAGGTGGGAGAGAATGTTTGTTTATACCAGCAGCCTCCAAAAGGTCATTTTCTAAATCAGCCATAATTTGTCTGCATGTATAACACAATGTATATAATCAATAAACTCAATATTGAAAGTTAAAACAACAAAACAATGAACACAACGAAGCAATAAACAAAAGGGTGTGATTTGATTCTATGGTTTTCGATACTAAAGTGACGGTATAATAATAGTTTCGAAAGTAGGAATTGAATAGAGAGAAGAATGTGGGAAACATTACCGTGTATTTCGATGGAAGCGCGAAACTTAGAAGCTTGTTGGTATCACAATGGAAGATTGAGAGAACAAAACCCTAACGCAACGCAAAACCCTTTTCGTTTGATTAACAGATGAATGAACCAAACCAACGTTGTCGCGCATATTTGTTCTTTCAAAGAACGTCTAAACGCATCGTTTCGATTATTAAAAAAATTAGTTTTTTTTTTGTTTTTTTAGTTTAATAAGAGACTTTTTTAAGTGATACATTTTTGTTTACTTTCCTAGGAGAAGAGTAATATTCGATGATCTCTACTCTCTTCAAGAATTCTTTGATTTTTTAAAAATAATAAGTGCCGATCCAATGTATTTGTAGGTCTAAAACGAAATTGAATTGAGGTTTTTTAAATTTGTTGACAAAGAAACATAAAGGTTAAGAATCCTAAAAGTGTAATTTTATGTGAGGTATGTCGAACACTGAATATGAGTATCACTCACTATCCGCATTTGAACATTGAAGTGGAAGGTTGACAAAAAAAAAAGGTACCTTTGAGATACAATTTGTAACATGAACAATATACAAATCTACGTTTAATCAAATTAGACGTAAAATAGTTTATTAATTATTTGAGTTTAGCTATTTATTTGTGATAGTTTAACAAACAACTAAAATAGTTTTTTCACTAACATTCCTTAAAAAAATTAAAATAGTTTTTTATATACATATTATATAAAGCGAATACATAATTTTGGGCTGAATTTTTCATTTTCAGTTATGTCGTTAAACGAATTTCACTATAAGAATGTTACATTGTTGGGTCATTGAAATTTTTTTTTATACCCTATTATATTCGTTATATATTATTTTTCAAGGAATTATATTGTTGATGTCATTCAAAAAGATAAACACGGTTTGTCACAAAATATTTATACCTTTAATTTAATCAAAATTTAATAAAAGTAATTTTTTTAAAAGAAATTAAAATAGAATATATTAATATCATAAGGATATCCCTCCAGCACAAGGTGTGCCGAAGGAAATAGACGGTAATTACATCAAAGTTTCAAGAGACAATATTACGGATACAAAAAACATGTTAGCCATTACCCAAACAATTAAATGGGTTCTGACACCAATCATAGAATTTATAATAAAATAAAAAGTATTGTTTATAATTTACACGCATTGACAAAATAAAATATCAAAAAGATGAATGTTTGCCCAATATAATAATCTCTTTAGATGAGAGAAGAAAAAAAAATCATTTAATAAAAAAAATCATCGGCTAAATTGGAACAAATGTTGCCAACTAAAATATTGAGCTGGCTTGGGATTTAGAAGTACTAAAGCTTTTAACTTGGAGTTGATTGTGTAGCCAGGGATGTAAAATTTTATTATCTTGCTATTTTCCTAGTGGTGATGTTCTAAAGGCTTGTAAAGGATGTCTACCTAACTATACCCGATGAAGTATTCATAAGGCTTGCTGGATTCTTAATAGAGGTAGTTTATGGAGAGGTAGAATATGTCATTTAGTAAATATTTGGGAGGATATTTGCCTACCTTTTCAACATGGTTATAACGTTTGAACCTCAAAACCTCATAACTCTGACCTCTTTCGGGTGTCCCACCTCATTCTGCATGAAAGTGGAACTTGGAATATTCAGATGATAAATGCAATTTTTCTACCTTTTGAAGTCTTTAAAATTTTACAGTTACCCCTCTCAAACGAACACAATATATGGGGCCTTCACAAAAGGCGATTTTATGTTAAAAGTGCTTATCATGCTATATAAGATACTAGGAATAGTCTGAAATGCCTCAAGGTTCAACCCATCAAACTCAATGCGTGGTTTGGTCAAAGCTTTGGAATCTTCACACTATGATTTGATTTGATTTAATTATAATTTGTTCGATGAAATCAAGACTATTTTGTGGCATTTTCTAATGTTATTTTCAAAGCTTTTTTTGATAAATTATTTCTTTGTAATGTCATCAAAATTGTGGGTCATATACCAACAATGAATTAATCTAAGTGGTAAGAGATTTAGACTCATTAAACATGTGTTTGTGAGTTCGATTCATGATAATGCATATGAAAAAAATTCAGTTAGAACGAGAGAACTCAGTTAGAGGTAATAACTTCGTACAGTTACCGTGATGATAAAAAAATTAGGGGTCATAGCCCACCAACTAATTTTTTGCAAAAAAGAAAAGAAAAAATATATCCTTTTATTTAACTCATTTAGATCATGTTTGCAAAATGAACCCACTAAAGCTGTTTGTGGCTCATGTATGTATATAAAACATTGTGCTTAAAAATCAGAAGATATTTGAATTGTTGTAAACTATTCGTGTAAAACAATTTTACAATTACATATTATCAATTTTCCATGCTATTTTAAAATAACCACAGAAAAATGGAATGATGTGATAAAATAGTTGATTTATTTTTATTAAATGGCAATATAAAACATCTCACACAAACAATGCATATCCTTTAATTTCTTATAATAGTATATTTAATCGTTAATATTTTATTCCTGTAAAAAATTGTTAGTCTTTTATACTTTTCGTCAAAACAAAATTGTTAGTCTTTTATAATTTATAATTAATTTGAAGTTTGAAATAATAGTGGTCTTTGAAAAAGAATCATAATTGATGATGTAAATGTTTATTATACTACTACAGTCCACCACAAATTATTTTTATGATTCCTGAGCTTGTTGTGGTTCTCCTTTCTACCTCTGACTTCTCAATCTCATCTGATCATCTCATCTCATCTGAATGGCATCGACTCAAGGTCAAGTCATTACATGCAAAGGTAATATTACTCAATCCCTTATTCTTCTTCTTCTTGTTCACTTTCTGCGATTAGATTACTAATCAAACCCTAACCCCAACACGACGTCGTTTTGAATGAAGCTGCGGTGGCCTGGGAACCCAACAAACCCTTAACAATCGAAGATGTTGAGGTCGCTCCTCCACAAGCCAACGAAGTCCGTATTCAAATCCTCTTCACCGCTCTCTGTCACACCGATGCTTATACTTGGAGTGGCAAAGATCCTGAAGGCCTTTTCCCTTGCATTCTCGGTCACGAAGCTGCTGGGTGGGTACTCTACTTTTACATTCTCCAATAATCTAATTCCCTTCATTTACAATTCAACCTTTTCTTTTTTATTATTAGTATCGTGGAAAGTGTTGGAGAAGGTGTCACTGATTTGAACCCAGGGGATCATGTCATTCCATGTTACCAAGCTGAATGTGGAGAATGTAAGTTTTGCAAATCCGGCAAGACAAATCTCTGTGGGAAGGTTCGTGCTGCTACAGGTGTCGGGGTTATGATGAATGATCGCAAGCCTCGTTTTTCTATCAAGGGAAAACCCATTTATCATTTTATGGGTACTTCTACTTTTAGTCAGTACACTGTTGTTCATGATGTTAGTGTTGCTAAGATTCATCCAGATGCTGCTTTGGACAAAGTTTGTCTTCTTGGTTGCGGTGTTCCAACTGGTAAACTCTTGACCATTATCCTTTTTTCTGTTAGTGTCTTATAGGAGAAATAACTGTTATTGTTTTTTTGAGTTATATCAATGATTTACATGTACCCATGGAGATGTATATCATCTCTACTGCTGTGTCATCCACTTATCTGATTGGAGTTACAAATTTTGTTCCTGTTGCTTAACCATGATCATGCACTTTGTAATTTGATAGTTTATTATAGTACATCATAAAAATGTTGCTTTGTAGACCTATTGTTTTTTCCCCTTTTCTTCTTAATGCTATTGAAGTCTTCCCAAAGTGTGGACTTCTGTAAAAAAAAAAATGCTAATGTTGGACTTTGGCTTCATGCTTTGTATTGTTGAATACAATTACTGGGGAGAGATTGGTCGGTTGAAATAAACAGTTTGATTTCCATATTAGTTATTATATTTCTTCCTCAATATGTTGTCATTATTTGTATTTTTCCTTGACCCAGTTCACTTGTTATTGTGAATTTATAATTTCTATTTTTTTTTCTTTTACTTTTTAGGCCTCGGAGCTGTCTGGAACACTGCAAAAGTTGAGACAGGGTCCATTGTTGCTATTTTCGGCCTTGGAACTGTTGGCCTTGCCGTAAGTTTTTAAAGTTACAATATCAGATGTTCACATTTTTGCCTGTTTGTGTGCTACTGTATGATTCATAATTTATACTTGACAGGTTGCAGAGGGTGCAAAATCTGCTGGTGCATCACGGATTATTGGCATAGATATTGATAGCAACAAGTTTGATACAGGTACATCTCAAGCTTGTTTACCTAATAACCTGGACAATGTGTTTATAGTGTTGTGAAATGTTTTGTTGGCACCCTTTTTGATTCTTAGTTATGTTTAATAATGCTTTTCCACATAATGACTATCACTTGGCATCTGACAGAGTGTAGACCTATAATTATACAAAACTGTCTTACTATGAGCTATTTTATGTTTGTTGTTTTCTCAGTCTTGGTTCTTTTGGTGCCAGGGTGCCACAAAAGATTCTTCTTTCACCTGATCTTGCTCACTTATCTTTTGCTATTTTACATTGCAGCCAAAAACTTTGGAGTCACCGAGTTCATTAATCCAAAAGACCATGAGAAACCAATTCAGCAGGTTATAGCTGATCTAACAGATGGAGGAGTCGATTATAGCTTTGAGTGCATTGGAAATGTCTCTGTGATGAGATCTGCATTGGAATGCTGCCACAAGGTTAATGCTGCTGCCATTGCTATTTCATTATTAAGTCAAATTTTTAAATATTCCACTGGTGACTGCACACTATTAAAACATTCTTTGTTTTAAATTTCCAGGGATGGGGGACATCAGTTGTTGTGGGCGTTGCTGCGTCAGGGCAGGAAATATCAACTCGCCCTTTCCAGTTGGTGACTGGGCGTGTATGGAAAGGAACAGCTTTTGGTGGCTTTAAGAGCAGGTCACAAGTGCCTTGGCTTGTTGAAAAGTACTTGAAGAAGGTAAAGGTTTTTCACGTGTCCAATGCATTAATATAATATTGTTGGTAAATGGTAACCCAAGGATAATTAGTATACTTTCTGCTTTTGCAGGAAATCAAGGTTGATGAGTACATTACCCATAATTTGACTCTTGCGGAGATCAACAAGGCTTTTGATCTTATGCATGAAGGGAAATGTCTTCGTGTTGTGCTTGCATTGCATTGATGAGGTGATTTGGTCCAACATTGATACCTTGGGTTGCTGTTTTCTTCTTCTATGGCGGTTGCAGTTAAATAATCTGAGTGGCTGTAGTTTGTAAAAACAGATGGTATGGTTTATAATGTGGACGGTATTCCAATCTGATTTGAAAGTCTTTGCAATTGATAAACATCTTTTTGAGTTATGGGTTATGACTGTTGCTTTCTTTTATGTTAAAAAAACAATTTATATTTCTTGTTTTCAGTAATAATATTTTTTCAAAGACACATAATTAGATTATTTTACGAACTTATCATTCAAATTTGCACCATACACACGCTAGAATAGATTTTCAAATTACAGTACGCTGCGAGAGATGAAAGAAAGTATAAATGGTACCATGAAGCTGCCTTTAAAACTAAAAGGGGGAAAACAAAGACATGAAGAATACCATTAAGATGGATCAAAATAGAACATAATGTCGATGAAGCGATGCCGCAAATTAAGAAATACCATGTTGCACACATGCACAATGTCCTATGTCTTATATTTTACCCGAAAATCTTACCGTGATTCCAAATAGGTAACACTCAAACAAAGGTCAAGAGGACGATTTTTACAGGTTGGCTGGTTAGTGATAGATATCACGCAATAGATTCCCAGCGGAGGAAGTTGCAAATGAGAGATAAGCATGGATTAGATGCCAAGGTATTCCAATTCATGCTAGACATGACATTTCCCCCGAAAAATTAATAAACTTGCTTGCGATGAGATGTATTGATGGACTCTGGTACTAAAAACGATTTCAAATAGCCACAGTTCTAGAGGCATTTAGTTCTATAGAGCCATGAAATTCTACTTCAATCTTATTTTGTTTGTAGGCCAGTTCAAATTAACATCGTATAGAACATTTTGGTGTTTTTTTTTTTAAGTAGAAGTGATGCAAAGAGCACCACTCAATTAATTAAAAGAAGAAAGGAGCACAAAAAGAAAAGAAAAGGAAGATTAGACCAAAGCTTTTTCAAAAGGTATTAAATCTACAGTTAAGAAGACCTACTCAGTTTTTTACAAAATCTCTTACGATTTCATCTGGGATACCATCCCACCAAGTGAAAGTGGATAAAGAAAGCCCTATGGTAGCTAGGATATCATCACAATAGTTACCTTCTCTATAAATATGAGTTGCAATTAGGTGCATGTTCTTAATCAAATTCAAACAGTTAAGTCATATGTTTCTAATCTGCAGGGGACGAGAGTAGCCTTGTTGAAAGCTAGCATTTCTGCATAAAGAGCCATTCTACACCCATACACTATGCAAAACAACCAAGTACCATTGACATCTCTAAAGATTCCTCCAGAAGTGGCATTAACATTAGATGCAGATGCGGCGCCATCTGTATTCAATTTCATCCAGTTCGAAATTGGGGAACACGAATATCCACCCTAAAAGCTTTAAGAATTCTGAATTCATTCATATTCACAACCGCAGTACATCTAGTTTTGTTTTCAGACAAAAAAATATCGAAGCTAGTCATGGTCACAGCCACTCTCCAATTGATATTTTTGTTCCTAAATCTTGCTTGGTTTCTAGCGTACCGGATGATGTTGAAAAGATTAATAATGTAAGATTTCATGATCACTTTAAATTGAGGGGTCCAATTAGTGTCGCAAAGTTTTCAAATATCTCCAATATTGGTGAATTGAAGAGTCGTGTTCAAGATGGTAGCTAGCCAGGACCACTGTTTGGATGCAAAGGACCATTGAGAAAAAAGGTGAAAGGTGGATTCTACCTGAGAACAGCAGTTGCTACACATAGGTGGTTTTGTTTCGTTGTTTTGCATGTGTGTTGTACAATCTATACCATCTGTTACATTGCATGTTTCTGGGGTATACATATACTTGCACTAATAATCACTGCATCCTTTCTCATACTACATCAAAATAGGAGAACTGTTTGCTATTTGCTATATAGACTAATTCTCACACCCCAATGTATGCCGATGATTTTACCTTGTAATATCAATTTGTCAAATTATAAAAGAAACCATAGTCCTATGAAAATTTTAAAAACACCATCTGGTATTGTCATCAAAATCCAAAAATAAGAGTGAGATGAGAACAATGAATGATATGTATGTATGCTATAGGGAGAGTGAGAATTGTTTGTCTGTCTGTATATACTCACAAGTCAATTACAAAATATGGAACAGCTAAACCCAAAAACATATTATATCAATAAAATACAGGAACCTAACTCTTTCCTTGGGATCAGTACCAGTGATTTAGCATTATACAGTCAACTTTCTATCAACATGATACAAAATTCTGAGCCCTTATACTTTCTCACTGTTGGTCATTCCAATCCATTGGAGAGGGATTCAGTTCGCCAACGAAATTATGAAACATATCTTCCTCAGTGTCGACAGTCAGTCATGTCTACCAGATAAATACTCTTTTGTTCCTATAATAACGCCACAGACAGAGGGAGGAGGACTACGATTTTCCGCTCTCAAAGCTTGATAAGCAAGAGTCTGATAAAACAGTAAAAAGCTGTGTATCTACAAATAGCTGCAAAGCCAAGGATTCATGAGCTTAGATGGCAACTATCAATAACAACCATTTAAATCTTATGTAGAGTGCCTATGAGTTGTTACCTTAATGAATGGTTGGTCCCTAAGAGGAAAGGAGTCAATGAAGCTATCTTTAAGAAGTAAAGAAACCTGAGGAAAAAATATTGAGAATGAGCTAGGAAAAAGTGATCAAACTACATATTCTTATTTATTTGAGAATATCCAGAAATAAAAATAATAGCAATAACTTTGTTATGTTACCCTGTCGTTATTTGATTGTACACTAGTTATCGTATGAGATTTCAAATCTGAACAAAGCGAATCCAAATAGTACCACATAATATTCAAAAACTGAGTTGCAGCTTCAGCCTGCAACAGGTACAAATTTACAGTTGTCACTGGCGGGAGAATCATCAGAGGCTAGAAGCTGAAAAACTACTGATTTTTTTTATACACGAATCATATATTGATAAAATAAATATTTCTCTAAATTTCAGAAAGAGAAGAAGTCCAGCATGGGAACTAAAAAACCTGGACTTCGTTGCACCTATGTACAGGATGCTTGCTAGCAATTGAACTTTCACTTGAAAGTTTGGCATGAATTGGACTCAACTGAGAAACAAGCTCTCTTTGCTTTGGAAGTCTAGGCAAATGACACATTTTAACCTGCAAACAGAAAAAAAGTAGAAAAGGAAAAAAATGAGAGAAGAAAACTACATTGTACAGCATAGCTATCCTCTCTCTATTTGAGAACAAGCTCAACAATGGGATCCAAAAACCTAGATACAATACAAGCCTAAATTTTGGCGTTTGTGTATCAATTCTCGCATCCCAAGGCTTAAAAAACATGAAAACGTAGAAGCTCCAATTTGGAGCATCAGCCAAACGCACGGTTGGAGGTGTATCCACCGTGATTCCAAACGAGAGTACTTAGCATAAGGTAAGTGTAGCATGCTTGCATAAGACTATCTATTCTTTTCGTGGATCATGCTATCTTTGAAATGTCATTACAAACCTGATTTTTCATTACATCAACTTGAACAAGATTAGCAGTTTTCATATACAGATCATCTGGTTTATGTTGTATGCCAACCTGCAAGAACAATGGATAATTGAATAAACAAACAATGATAAATTCTTAGAAACAGGGAATAAATGGTAAAAAATTGCACTTTGAAGTTATACTCCATGTATGAATATTTAACACAAAATCTATTATACAGATGGGCTCTCACTAATCCAACCCTTATTTCTCTGTCTCTCCCCCCTCCCATTTTCGGCTCATTTCTTTCTTTCAAATTTTCCAAAAAATCAGTAGAAAGAGAAGGCATAACTTCAACATTCATATAAAGCGGCGTAAAAGAGCAGTGTATCCAACAATTTTGTTTATTGTTTTTATGAATATTTCCCGATACTTATCAGATACATCTTTGATAGGTCTTACCAACGAAAGAAACATTGACATCTACATACTTTACATCTTCGATACATCTTACTAACTAAAGACATGAATTTGTATGTTTTTTTTTTGTTAACGCATCTTAGCGGTGTCATATCTTGTTTTTTGAAAAATTTTCGTATTCATGCATTCGTGTTGTATCCAATCGTACTACTATTATGTATCCGGGATTCTTATTAAAACTCGCATCCGTAAAAGCAATTAATACATTAATTTTAAAAAAAATGATAAATGCTAGTCACACACAATTTCAAGCGGGCTCTACTTGAATTTCACCTGAATATTACACAAAGCAATGATAAATACTCCTACTTAAGTTATTGTACACAACAAATATCACATGAAACAGCATATTTTATAGAACAACAAAAGGAACTCACAATATATGGAACTGGGGCGTCAAGAAAATCAATCATTTTTGCAGGCAAAACCTGAAAAGCATGGCCAAGATATCGTTAGACTTTGTAAAGCCCCGAGAAAAATTTGAAATCAGAGGTTGTTGAATTGACAGACTCACCGGGAGCAGTAAACTCTGCCACTGAAATGGACGAATCAACGGTATAAGAGAAAGCACTACTGCAGATAGAACACCCTGCATTGTGTCAAAAATTGCCAAAATGAAAGGCTCCCTAAAGAAATCCAAACTAATCCACATCAATAAATAATGACCATTGATTAGTATACAATTGTTTGAAACTTACCAAATTTGGGCACACTATTACAACTTGTTTTTCCAACAAAACTCCTGTAACCAATGCCAGCAACTGCCAGTAACATGTATAAAAAAATTGAACCGATCAAGAAGGTAGCAAAATATGCAGCTAATACAGCAAATTTTCAGTGACAGATTAACATTGTTGAAGTTCAATTAGAATATGTGCTTACACTATCAAGGGATAGAACTCGACAAGTTGTTGATGTTGTCCATACTGATAATGCAAGGGCTTCCTCAGCAGCTGCCAACTTCGGATTGACCTTTTTACCAAGTAGAGCTGTAAAGAAAGCACATATTTATGGATAATAATTGTGTTAAAAAAGACTTAAGAATTACCTCAGTTGGTTCAGAACAATCTAAAAAGTTTTCTTTGAAGCCAAGAGAGTCAACTGAATGTCGTATATATTGAATAGCTTGTAAATGTTCAAGAGGGTGGAAGACAAATTCACTTCCTCGTGGTGGAAGAGTTTGAGCATGATATCTACACACTATCTGTAGTAAATCATTCTTATGCTCCTATCAAAGCCATTCACACCAAAGAAAACATGTTAAATGCCAATCAACAATCACCTAAATCTAATTAATGCAAAACAAAATGGAAAACTACTTTGCACTAACCATAGCCCATTCCATTAACAAATCATCTCCGTAATCTCTTTCGTTGTTTGGAAAAGGATGATCCTCATCTTCCGACACAATGCTTCGAACTGGACTGCCAATGAAAACAATATGATATTGAAATTGAACATCAAATCTCATACAAGAAACCACTAACGAAGAAGATGGATGAATGAACTATAGCATATCAGAAAAAGTTATGCACCATAAGGAGGCCATAGATACAAGGAAGCAAACTATTACCAGAAACATACATCAGAAGCACAATAAAATTAAAACCTAGAATAATATGATTAAAGATCGACCACCTGAAAAGTGACTCAGAACTTCCAATGCGTGCTAAGGCACGACCCTGAGCAGGTACAGGTGTTCCAACACTGGGAGAAACTTGGCCACCTTCACAATTTCCATGCATTCTTTCCACAGAATTATGAGTTTCCGGTCCTTCGAAAGCACATGTATCATGATCTTGTAAATTACTCTTGCCATCCTTCTCTATATCCCTAAACTGACAAAAATCTGAAGCATCACTGGCAGTCACACTTACAGGGGATTGACAGCGAGAATCCCATATTTTGGGTGATAACTGTAGGATTTCATCATCAGATATAATGCCAGCAGCAGCAGCGGTAATGGCTGCTGCACCATCAAGAGGTATTGCGCAAGCCATCCAGTCACTAAATGACTCCCTGTCCGGTGAGAGTGAGTTAGTATATGAACTCAATTGATCATCTAGTTTTGGTGTCGATGGAATGCAACCAGAAAGAGACTCCCTGTCCGGTGAGTTAGTATCTGAACTCAATTGATCATCTAGTTTTGGTGTTGATGGAATGCAACCAGAAAGAGACTCCCTGTCCGGTGAGTTAGTATATGAACTCAATTGATCATCCAGTTTTGGTGTCGATGGAATGCAACCAGAAAGAGTAATTTCATTTACAAACTGAGTAATCCGGTTCAGACGCTCCTGTGCAATGAGGCTGCATCCAATTGAGACATAATTAATTCTATTGGATCTAGGGAAAACAAAAGAACAATAAGTACCTCGTCGAGTCAATGAAAGGAACTAACCTGTTTAACATTTCAAAGTGTAACTCAAAGAAAGGAACTTTGGTCAGAAGACAGTAACAGCGAGGTGCAGAAACCAGAAAGCGGCTGCATAGCACAGAGGGAATAGAAATCGGAGATGATCTGCCTAATATACCAGGGGGCCTCTGAACAATTTCAGGGACATGTAAGCAAACTCCATAAAGTGGTGTGTTGTCTGCTGCCTGATCAAGATGCACATAATATGTTTCAGCAATCACCAGTATTTATTTTGAACTGTTTGTGTCTGCTAACCATTTCAAGTTAAAAATTAAAGTTGATAGAAGACGCCAACAAAAAAATTACCTTGAGTGTAAAGACAAATGATAGATCATCTCTGCCTAAATGCTCCTGTGGAGAATAAACAAAAAAGAAAATATTATCTTTGGTCTCAACTTTCAAAGGCGCTGAGCGACAGAGCACTCGGGAAACGTTAATTATACGATAAGACTTTGATTGACTAATTACACATTTAAACAATGATGAAAATCAGGAAATGTAGAGCTTCTGAAAATTTCTCTACATATGCATGCCTTAGTAAGACCTGGTATTAGATTATGCATGTATAGTACGAATTCACCATCTAAAATGTTGTATTTGACAAAAGATGATAAATTGCTTTAACTAGCCCGGAGAAAAAACATTTGCCTTTCCAAATGAGAGTAAACTGTTTACCTGTCCGTAGACAATTTCGTTTAGTTCACTTAGAGATGGAGTCCTCTCCAACAACCATGCCTGTAAATCAATATTTTAACAAATGAAACAATTTGTGGGAAAAACAGCAGCAGCAAGATTGATAAACAAAATGCCAAATTCTACCAAAAAAATAAAATATATCAAACTTAGTTTTTAATTTTAAGAAATCATTAAAATCAAAGGTGCACAATAGTATCAGACTCCTGATAAATCCTATGAATGCAAGTCAGTATAACTAGCAGAAGATTTCTCTATATTCCCTAGAATTCTATTCGTTATGTTCATATGCTGTAAACTAACAAGCGAGAGGGCCGGTTTTGTATCTTCAAAAGAAAAAAGAGGTAAACTAAAAACCTTTTTAAAGATAGTATTTAACAAAGAGAAAAAGGACATATCTGATCAAGTATATTAACTGTCAAACAGACCTTAACACCTTCAGGAAAGCAAAAGGAGGCTAAATCCTGCATACGCACTGTGAACCTCCTTGCAGGAGGATATTTGAACAATATCTGCAAGTTTACAAAAATGTCTCAGCTATAAGGAAGCTATTAATCCATAGCAATGCACTAATGGGACATCTGAAAAAGCTTATTTAGAGCTTATTTGAGTTTAAAGTTTAAACTCTGCATAAGCTTATTTTGAGTTTATCTGATGACAGACCTGAAAAATAGCTTATAACACGCCTATAGATTGTTTTCAACATATTCTAATAACCTCTTTAAGATAGTTTATGGAAACAGATTTTTTATTAAATTTAAGCGCTCAGGCCATAAGTTGTCGTGTGATAGGCACTCACTATATAAACATTTCATTAAAATGTTTACTCAAATACCCCTAAATTGTAAACATAAATAGGCAAGAATTGGTTAGAGTTTGTATGCAGGAAATGTTACTATCAACTTATTTGTATGCAGACTTAAATAATCCCTATCAACAATCAAAATATGAATGCAATATTCCAAATATCTTTGTAAATGTGGTGAAATTGATCAATTTAAAATGCCTATAACACTCAGTATTATTTTTGCAGGGCTCTAGAAATCAACCTTCAAAATTTATCAACAGAGAATCACAACAAATTTTACTTGAACTCTTCCATATCTATTATGCGCAGATAGACTGGACAACTAGTTCTTAGGCTTTGCTTACTTTGTGAAAACATTTTTTTCCATTTTCTAAAATATGTGTTCATTTTAACTTACTAATAAGAAGATGCGAGACTCTTAAAATGAACCATTGTGATGGAGAGAAGATGAAATGCTAGTTATAGACGATGCATTTTTGAAAATAATGGAAATATTCTTTTGGCATTTTCAATGTTTTAAAAAAATGCACACAATTATTGTTCATTTCAAGAGTCTAGTATCTCTTAGTTAGCAGGTAAAATTAGCTCAAATTTTCGGAAATAAAAATAGAAAATGTTTTCTCAAAGTAAATAGGGTCTTATATTCTTAGTTCGCTTCTATTTCTTATGCTTTGGAGAATATCTTATCCTCCTTTAGTTGTGCTGTCTTCCTTTTACCTCTAACAAAATTTCCTTTTCTCACAAATATGCATATTAAAGAGATTGATATCTAACAAACCTGAGGTTCCAAAATTGGTTCTGGCGGCCTTTGTTGCTGCATCATTTTGTAATTTAGTAATTCAGACATTTCCTTCTCTCTTTCCCATTTCTTCCTTCTTGCAAATGCCTGCTCCACCGATTCCAAATTAGCATCTGGATGCAGCCCCACAATCACAAAATGTTCAAATAGCGAGGTTGGCTCCTTATAATTTAAACAATCCTACAATAACATTCAATGACTTGCTTCAACAGACCGATAAGTTCACGTTTCTGACAAACACGTGTAAGGGACAGAAAGTCGCCTCTTAAAAGCTAGTGCAACAATGTACCAATGTTAATGTTGAGTCTACAAGGAGTGAAGGACATTCTAAATAAATCTTAGCATTAACAATATACACATTACTCATCTACCAGCATGACATGGTTAACTATATGGCTATTCAATATAAGAACAATCTGCGCAATCTAAAATCAAATCATCCAGCATGATATACTCTCTGAGACGAGACATGAAATAACACGAGTAGTTGAAAATTGTTATGATTGATAGTTGATACTAATGTACTACAGTTGTACATCATCAAATATAAACTAATTCCAGAATTCCACTACTTAGCCAAGGAAAATTTTCAAAACCAAAACAGTTCATAACACGATTCTAAAAATTGAATACCATAGATTTGGGATGAAGCTGATACCACTGACGTTTCTGATTTGCCATGACCTCAGGATTGAAATTTGCGGGTAAACCTTCTTCCCTTGATTTTCCACCCCAACCCCATGCCTTCTGCACATGAACTTTTAACTTATGAAAACTATTACTACGTTGAAATCCCTTGGTAACAATTCCACTTTTACTTCTCCTATGTGCAACACTAGGCCCTATTTGTGGCAAGCTTGACCCACCACCAGAGTACATATTATGCAATGCTTCCCCGGCAACTCTAAATGCTCCTTCAGACATCTGTTGTAGGACCCGCATTGGAGATGTAGGTCTTACCTCATTTGGTTCTGCTTCTTCTTTTGCATCCATATTTTATTATATACACCTACCTCATGCTCATGCATTCAACACAAGATTCAAATTTCACCAATTTACATGCAGCCCTTTGATCATTCAACTGAATTTTGATGTTGATTCTTGAATGAGAAGACCCCAGATGGAAATTATCACCAAAGGTCCTCTTTTTTCACATGTAACTGAAATCTCAATTAATAACTGATATGATTTAACGTTCTTGTGATTCTTGTGGTGAATTTCAATTTTTTTTCTTTTCAAAATTTGAAACTTTTTCACCAGAATAATAGTGGGTGGCAATGTGATTCTGAAATGAATAGAGAATAATGATGATGATGGTGGAATCACAGAAAACAATGTGAGGAATAAAAGAATAATAAAAAAAAAATTAAAAAATTGAAGTCTTTGAGAATGTTACTTGTAA
>Ga0315913_1001163_pt1 | contig 27845 bp, 12 predicted proteins | sample MpolsnodulesMG_FD_207736 | JGI IMG/M metagenome (GOLD analysis project Ga0315913, IMG submission 207736) | Medicago polymorpha root nodule microbial communities from Los Angeles, California, United States - small nodules | ecosystem: Host-associated > Plants > Roots > Nodule | place: USA...
TCCCAAACCCATCTCTTCATACAAAGTGTGTTGTATTTCTCAAAGTCTATTGGGCTTAATAGTTTTGAGATAGAAAATTCCAACCTTTCTTTTGCTAGTGCGCAAAGAATTGTAGAAGCCTGCTGAGGTTGATAATACAGGTGTAACAGACTGATCTGGTGTGATCAAGACCTTATAGTGCTAGTCAGAAGTTTCTGTTAGCAAAACAACTATAGTGGATAATCTCACACGAGGTGTGGGGACTGGAAGTAGCCAGGTTTGGTGAACCAGGATAATTCTCCTGTGTTATTCTTCTTCCCTTTCTCTTTATTTAAAGCTACACAATATACACACACTATCACACTCATATTAATATTTATTAATATCCAGAATATTCTGGTCCTAATTAATCACAACCAAATTAATCCAGAGTTCTCTGGTCCCAAACTAATCATTAATATTGGTATATTATTTTATTCAATATTAACTGCCTCCAGAACATTCTGGTCCAAGATAAAACAACTGCATAAATATTTAACTAAAGTTTATATTCAGCTTATAATATTGTTTTATCATTCTGTCTTATATTAATCATTCTCCAGAACATTCTGGTCCGTGTTAAAATAACTTTATATTTTAACTTAATATTGTTTTATCATTCTGCTTTTATATTAATCATTCTCCAGAACATTCTGGTCCTTGATAAAATAGTTTTCACATTTTATCTTAATATCATTTTTCTCATTCTGCTTATATAATCATTCTCCATAACATTTCGGTTCTTGTCAAAACTATTTAATCATTTAAGGTTTATTTAATCCAGAACATTTTGGTCGTGAATAAATCAATTGTTATATATCTAATACTCTAATCTTGTTAGACTAACATTTACCAAGAACCTTCTTGAGTATACATACTTATTTAAGTTGCAGGACAAAATTTTAAAAGGGTCACAATTCAAACCCCACCTTTCTTGTGACTATTTCTTCCACTTCAATAAATACCGGTCATTTATTTTATATTTTATTTATCACTAACAAATATTTTTCATGTATTCTTTTTTGAATATTTATCACTCACAAATACTTGTCCCATGTTTTTGTGTATCTATCGATGAAAAATATGTCATTTGTTGATATTTATATTTATTAATGACGCACTCACACTAGTTACAATTTAGGGTGAGTTTTTTTTTTTGTGAAGGGATTTAGAGTGATTTTTTTTCTAACATTAATTTTCATGAGTAATTAATTAGTAATCACACAACAGACTACAGTACACTGGAAAATTATTGATCATCTTTGATGCCCATCCCATCATCATGTTTGAGTTATAAAAAAAGATTATAGACAGAGTTAGTCAAGGTTTTTTGTGATCATCATAAATCATGTTAATCTTAGCGTAGAGAAAAAAATTATGACATGGTCTATTGCAGAAGCATGATGACATCTTCTATGTAAAGCATTTTAAGATTTCTATTTTCAATTTCTTCTCTAAAATGTCTTAAGCCTCAACAATCAACTATATCAAAAGGTGCAAGAGATGAAGTTAAGAGATGTCTTAAGCCTCAACTTGTAAAATTGTACGGACATTCAAATATGAAATTCACAAAGATGTTCATTGTACTTTTAACTTTTACTTTGTAATACATGTTGTTTATATATTCCACAATTAGTGATTAAGATTATAAATTTAGGTAGATGGACATCAAAATTGCAAAATATACAAACAACGGATTATACATGAGAAAGAAGATGATATCCACTCATAAATCATTGATAAACATTGATTGAAAAGAGAAGGGTTGATTCTGACCGGAAGGGAGCACAAATTGCTAAAATTAAAGTAGAGAAGGTTGGCATCAAACAAGGTAGCATCATTCGATTCGCTCAAATCTTTGAGCTTCTTAGCAGGCATCGAATGAAAACAATGATTAAACCCTAGAGCTGTGTGTAACTGAGAGCAATGGATTAGAGAGGAGGGGGAAGAAAGTTAAGTTGGATGTGTTTGCTTTTGATGAGTATGATGGTGTGGAAAGGATGAGAAGGAGGTAGCTTGATAATGATATTCATCAATAGAGTGGGTGATGAACAATGGAGAAGATGGAAGGAGAAAGAGATGAAGATGTTGTAGAGAGAAGATGAAAGAATAACATGTGAGGGGTATATCCAAGCGGACAAAAAAAAATGAAAATGAAAAATATTTACACACTCAACGTGCCAGATAAATATACTTGCACGATTATATGTTTCGATGGTCTAAAATCAAAGAATTGTTAAATTACAAGGGGGAACCTGAAAAAATGCAGGGGATAAACCAAAATTCTCCCAAATGACATAAGATAAAACCCTATTAACCTTATATATATAATAATAAACTTGACTATTATTTATTTATTTATTTTATAAAAAAGTACAAAGAGCACTCCTCAAAATATATTATCCAAAAAAATGAAGTACATCAAAGAAAAAAAAGGAAGTGCATCAAAGAAAGGAGGGAGTAGACCAAAACCTATCTATCCACCAAGCTAGAGAGGAAAAGTTAAGGGTTAAATATGAAATCTTTATGTCTTCTATTATGCTTATACTTGGTAACTCTATATAGCAACCATTCTCTATCTTCTTTTCTAAGTCTCTACATTTTTGATATGTTATACACATTTCCTCTTCTTTTTTGTTGCATCTACCTACCGTGTTTCCTTCTAAAATCCTAATGCTACATTCAATTATATTCGTAACTCCATTTACCATAAACATGTTTTAATTTTAAATAATTCTTGTAACTTCGTATAGCGCTCATGCCATAAACAAGGTTTCATCATATTTCTACGTCCATAGAAACATTAGAAAGCTCCAACCACTTTCTCATCAATGATCCAATCTCATGCTAAATATCACTCGTTATTCTTATTCATGATTTTTCATTTGTATAGTAGATTTATAATTTCACGCCACTTATTGTGTGATGCAACAAACCTTTTACTAGTTCACATATTTATTGCACTGCTTCAAAGCTAAATATTGTGATTCTTCAATATATTTTGTGTTCCATTTTTCAGCTTATCTACCCTCCCTTCTCAAGAGAGAAACCTTTTAGTGGTTAATACAACTTGCTATATTTTGTTTTTTTTAGGGAACTTGCTATATTTTGTTATTATATATTGTAATATTTGTTGAATATTTCTTTTGGTTATTAATTTATTGTTTGTTGTTTCCCAAAGAAATGTGTTTCCATTCCAATGTATCGCACCAAGTAATTTACATATGCCAAATTGCAAATATCTCTACGATGATAAACAAACTCGATCTCCAATACTTTTAATGTTGATCTTTCAAAAAAGTTTATATTAAATGGATATCACCTTACAATGTACATTAAATATCCAATTTAGAAATTTTCCTTAATATTACGTGTCAAAAAGTAACCTAAATTTAATTAAATTGTTTTTATAATTTTATAAATGCAATTTTATCTACACGGTTGGAATAAGCCTTCAATCTTATATGATATAAATAAACTTCCATGTTATTTCCTTTCCCTACATTATGTATAACTAGAATCCTTCATAATTGAATCAATCAGCATTTCTATATCTAGCTCTAGCTTTTGAATCGACCTTATTACAATTTTTTTTTTAAAATTTCATTCTAAGCAGGAGAATGAAGAGGTTGATATTATCCATTCCTATTTCTTGGTCGGAACTATCACAGTGCAAATAAAAACCCAAATATTTTGACAGTAAGAAATCTCATTCTCCCCTTGAACACGCCTTCTATTCATTCATAGTAAAAAAAAAAGTTAGAAAATAAGTGGGTTACATTTATTTTTAATAAAAACACGATGTATCACGTTTTTTTCTTCACATTTAAGGCACAATCTTCTGGCTGGTTCAAAGCAAAATATAATAACCTTGCTTTTGACTATCATACATGGTGACTAAATCCTTTTAATTTCTTGAAACGAAACGGTTCTTTTTGTTTCTTGTAATGGTATCATACTTGTTTATGATGTAACTGTATACTTCTCTTTGTTTCTCTCTAGCACTCCTTGTACGGGGTAACTAAAAACGATTTTTTAATATAATTTCAACTTAAATACAAAAATTAAATCAATTTTATAATTAAACTAATTTTATAATTAAACCCACGCAACGCGTGGACATACATCTAATATAATAATTAATAAATTTGAGCTAATTGTTTTTAGATAGGAAGTGGCAAGATTTCAATAGAGCATGATGGGTTTCTATTGAGTTCCACGTCACCATAAAGCTTTCACGAGAATAATTAAAAATATTATTATTATTTTTAAAAATAATAATATAAAAGAATGTTAATTTTAGGTCCATTCACATGTGCGACTTATAACTTTGGGGCTTAAGAGAAAGGGAGACTCATTTTCCCATAAAGCTTGCACGAGAATAATTAAAAATATTATTTTTTTTAAAAAAATAATAATATAAATGAACGTCAATTTGAGGTCCATTCACATGTGCGACTTATAACTTTAGGGCTTAAGAGAAAGAGAGACTCATTTTCCTTCAATTGTTTTAGGTTCCATCGACATTGGGTTTGGACCCAAATATTAAACGCCGTTAAATTGACACATATACTAATATACAACAAAATTTCCAACCAAAGTTAATACTCGGCGCCTCCAATGAATTGGTAAGAAATCATCAAGAGATCTTATATGCATTTCCTGGTGTTCACAATGGACCATGATGAGAAGAAAACAACACTGATTGTTATTGATAAGAATCATCAAAAAGCACAAAAAGAAGAAGGTGGATGAGGAACATGTCACCTACTAACACTACATGATGAGCTAATAATCACTCAAATAAGGAGGCTTAATCCTACATCGAGGCTTTCCCCCCACAATTAAACGTATCAGAACTTAGAAAATTTCCATGATATAATGTGAACACATGACATGGCATTTTTTTTGCAATATATTTTTTAAAGCTGCAAATTCATTATTGTTTACTGGCGTCGTGCCCGTCTGTCACACTTCATTGAAAAAGAGGAGATATATACTTCTGACTTTGTCTCAAAGTTGTCTATTGTCAAATATGCAAAGATGAACCATTTATCAATGTGACCATGTGTTATTTGTTGTGTGCAATTATATTAGGAAAACGTGTTAACTTCCTTCTTTGTTGTGCTTAGTTAAGAGAGAAATGAAAATTGTCAAAATCTATATTTTAGCCTAGGAGTTAGTTTTCAACGTGTCCATATCTTTGAAATTTTGAATGGAATGTAAGGTAAAATGGAAAATTCTCATAAAAAAGAACGATAAAATATGAAAGAAAACATGTCATACCAAACGAAGGTATTGCCTTTTCTCTTTTTGTCCTCCAATAACCTAATCACACACATGAGACGTTGATGTCATATAGCTTTGTCACATGGATTTTTTTTGACATGACAAGTTAGTGAATTGTTTTTTTCAACCATTAGATTAAAGAGAAACATTGATCTCATTGTAGTCTATCCACGCTATACATTTTTTACTTTGTTTTCAACCTCTTCACACACCACAAGACTACAATTCATTTCCATCTCCATCATGTTCTTAAAAAAAGAACCCGAAAAACTAAAACTAAGCAATAAACTAAACAATTTTTAACTTCAATTACATTGGAAAAAATAATAGTATCCAACAAAAGAAAAAGAAAAACATTATTAAAAAAGTAGCAGGAACCAGTGTGTACTATTAATATTAACAACTTGAAAACAACAATTGAAGATCTATTTTGCTCAACAATCAGAGATACAAAATAAAAAATATTGGGAGAGTTCTAGAAAATAAAACAAATAGAAGAAGAAAATGATAAAATAAAACCATAACCTACAAAACTAAAAGGAAGGAAGATCCAAAAAATAAACATGAAACACAAAAAAAAAGAAGGAGAGAAAGGTTAATTCAAATGCCCCTAAAATATTAATTCGAACCAATCAAAGACCAGAATTAAAAAAATAAACTTTCAAAGATTAATTAAGAAGGATGAAAAAGGCTATGAGTCAAACAAATCAAGAATCGTAATTAAGATTTGAATTTTTGAGTTTTTTTTTTTGTGTTTAGCAATGAAACAAATAATTTTTTTTTACGCTTAGCAATGAAACAAATAAATTTCAAGTGTGTCTGATGTTGCGGTAATGGTGAGTGAGTGGGGGCTTGAAGGAGAAGAACATGGAATTGAGAAAGGTTGAAGACAAAGTGAGAAAATATATAATACGGATAGACTGTAATAAAGATCAATGTTCCTCTTTAATCAAATGGTTCAAAACAATTTTCCCTAACTTGTGCATGGTGCACAAATTTAACATTTGTGCATCCTAAATGCCACCATGTTTTAAATCTCGTGAGCAAATGACACTCTTTCACACACTTTTCCTTTTTTCAACTAAATCAAATTTTGGAGATTGCTCGCAAGATTGGTATGGTGACATTAAATAGTATCACAACTATTAAGAAGCAGTCTTATTTATTATGAAGATTGTTCACAAGATTGGTGTGACGGTGCTCAATGGTGTCACAGCTAACGAGAATCAAGTTTTTGTGGTAGCTACGTTGGCAAAAAAACAAGTTGTCTCGTCTACTATCCTGATTATGGTCGGTATGATACGTTAAATGGTGTTACAACTATCAAGAAACAAGTTTATGTGGTATGTGCATTCACAAAACATATGTCACATCTATTATCATGATTGTGGCTGGTATGATAACACTAAATGGTGTGATATCGAGAAAAGAGTTTATGTGGGTATGTGCATTGATAAAAAGTACACCGTGTTATATATTATCTTAGTTGTTCACAAGATTGACATGGTAACGTTAAATATTGTGAGACTTGTCTAGAAGTAAATCCACATATTTGATGCACTAGAAAAAAATGCTTCATCACCTACAAAGGTTACAAATAAATTTGAAAAATTGAGAGAATTCTCAACAGGGATGATCCATTCTCAAAGATTGTTCACAAGGTTGGTATGTATAATAATACTAAATGGTGTCACAACTATCGAGAATCAAGTTTATATGGTAGGTACATTGGAAAAAAAAAACATTTTCTAGTCTATTATCCTTATTGTGGTTGGTATGATACGCTAAATAGTGTCACAACTATCGAGAAACAAGTTTATATGGTAGGTGCATTGACAAAAAAAGAAGTTGTATCGTCTATTATCTTGATTGTGGTTGGTATTATTACACTAAATAACGTCACAACTATCGAGAAAAGAGTTTACATCGTTGAGGCATTGACAAAAGGTGTGTCGTCTCATCGATTATCTTAATTGTTCACGAGATTGATAATAATAACATTAAATAATGTCAGGTTTATCTAGAAGTAATTCTATGTAATTGATGCACTTGCAAGAAAATCGTCATCACAAACAAAGATTAAAAATAATTTTGAAAAGTTCAAAACAACATAGCTTATTTTCACTATTAGTAAGAAAAAGTAAAAATATCTTATACAAAATACTCATTTTATTTAATTATTATGTTATAAAACTAACCATCAATGAAAAACTAAATAGGATAGGAAAAAGTTTGAGAAACTAAATGCCGAGGGTCTCAATTATAATCAACATTTTATTTTTAAGTTCAATTTTTTTAAGGATTTAAGTTCATTGAATAATTAATATATATAGGACATATTAAGTGATAGGAGTTTTATTGTGAGAGATGAGAGGGTTAAACCATAACCCTTGGATCAATCTTAACGGTTCAAATTTTTATGCTGTCTCTCCTTTCTCTGTACATAAGATTATTTTTTTCTCCTTCTTCACCCCCGTTCCAGTTATGACTTTTCCCTTACATCACATCTCGCAACAATTTGATTACAAGCAAAAGGTATAGTTGGAGATTCAATTCAACATCATATAAAAAATTTATTGAATTTTATTTGAGATTTAAAGTGAGAACTAACTGTATTATTATATTTTAATCAAAAGAAAAATTCATAAAATTAGACCCAAAATTCATATATATATTGGACCAGGATTTGCTGCAGTTGATTTTTTTTTTTTGAATCAGCAAATATTATTAAACATCATTCCCGCAAGACGCAAGGTATGGACGAGACAAAATACAAATGGTACCGCATATAGACGGTACACCATAACCACCTAAAAACACACCTGAAGATAAACCCACTAAAACACATCACCACCTAAAAACAAACTCCAAAAAAACAAGCACTGTAAACACGGTATCCACCATCTCCCATCGTCACTACTCACCCACAAAGAACACCCTCAAAATAAAATTCCCAGACCCCAACACCCAAGTTGAGCCACATTTCGAAGAGCACCTAACCGAAGGATCATGCAGCTATCACAAACCTCACAACCTCCGATCCACTAAAAGAGCACAAAACAAAGCCCAAAAACCAACTCGAGTCAAAGAACTGACTCCCGATCTCGAATCAAAAGTGATCGGCTCATCAGACTTAAATACCAAATTAGCAGGGCACCCTTCGCCCCCGGTACACCAGAGAAAAACCAAATCAAGTCAAACAAAGATTGCAGTTAGACCCCGACTCCCGATCTTGAAGCCAAATGAACCGGCCCACCGAAAACCAGGACACAATATGTAAGACGAAAGACATGGCATGCAAAGTCTAAACAACAAACAAATCAAAAGGAAAAGACTCAACACAACGTGACACACACCCTCCAAACTCCGTAAACACTTAAACCACCTAAAAAGCACAAATAAGAGCTAGTGACGACGAACATGGACCCGTGTAACATAGGTTGTTTCCAAAGGAAATCAACGTAACAAGCACCCGCCTCCTCACTTAAAACACCAACCACCACCACACATCATCACCCCCACCACACTTCACCACCAAAATATTGGATTGTATTGGATTACACACAGTTTTTAATTCAAGGCATTGTATTGGATTACAAAATTTTGAGACTTGTGACATAAACTCATCCAACATCCAAGAATAAAACAACAGGAAAAATTACAGCACCAAATTTGTTTTTATATATATTAGAGAAAATATACATTAGTTACTATTCAATACATTTTAAAAGTGGTTGAATCAGATTTTCAAGTTGTAGTGAGTTTATTGAATAACGATTGTCCTTCATATCACCCATGCTTTCCTCTGATTAAGAGTATTTTGAACCAAAATAGGTTAAAATGCATCTTAACTTGGTCTCATATACTTTGGGAGGCTAATCAAATTGCTGATAGTTTGACAAAGTTTGGTCTTTCTATCGATAGCTCTACTCGTATTTTTGATTATGTTTCTGATTTATTTTATGTTAAATTTTGTTATTACTGATACCTAAACGGTTATTTTTCTGTGTGCATTCTAATTCTTACTAGGCTGTAAGCCCCTTTGTATATAAAATAAAATAAAATATTGAGATTGAGATTGGAAGAGTATCACAAAAACATTAGAAAATCAAAATGAGAAATGAATCAAAATAAGAAACTGAAATTGCAATTATGACACTACTTTAAATTATTCAAAGACTTTGAACCAAGTCATCATACATAAAAACTCTTAAATTCAAAGTCAAAGAATCAAAAATTGAATCTCTTATGTCATTTAATTTAACCATAAGTGTAAAAAAGCTTAAACAAAAAAGTCACACTTTTCTTCTTTCTTCTTCAAAGTCCATAAAATCAACTAACCAAACACACCAACACTCTTTTCACTTTCTCTCTCTAAAATCAATTCTCAAACATATCGCTTATCTATACAACTAAAGAAGAAAAAAAGCTGAAAAACTCGATTCAAGTTCAATGTCACGTTTGCTAGTAGCATTAACATGCTGCTAGTGTTAAAAAGCTTAATAATCGATTATTTCAACCAAACATGGTCTTCAAAGGAAGATTCTTCTCTTCCAAAAAATCTGATACTTCTAGTCCTGATGCTTCTTCAAACAGTCCTCGATCTATTTCTTCGAATTCTCCTTCTAGATCTGATAAGAAAAAACCTAAATCGAACATTGTTCAAACCCTAAACGCCGCCGGAACCTCCACCAGCGGCGGCGGAGGAAGTGGTGGTTCCGATAAATTCACCTCCGCTTCTAGCCGGAAGACGAAGAAAGATGTTGTTAAGGGAAAAGAGAGTGAGATTTCGATTCGGTCTGGATCGAAGAAATCGGCTCCGGCAACGGTGAAGGAGTTACCGGAGTTACCGTTACCGTCGTCGTCGACATCAGCAGCGTCTGTTTCGCCGATTTTAGCATCGTCGTTAGGGTTGAATAGGATAAAGACGAGATCGGGACCGTTACCGCAGGAGAGTTTTTTCGGTTTTCGAGGTGAAAAAGGAGGGGCTGCGGCGGTGTTAGGTGCGAGTAATCTTTCGAGGTCTGGGAAGAAGAAGGAGGTTGGGAATCAGAGTAGAGTAGGGTTTCGGGAAGGTTTGGGAGTTGATAATGGGAGTAATTCGGATACGGGGAGTGGTGTGACGTCGATGGATCAGAGTCCGGTTGTGTTGCCCCGGTCGCGGTTGCAGAATGGCGAATCGTCTTCTGGAGCAGGTATTACTTTTTGAAGTTAACTGGTACACTCTGTCGGTGTATAATTATTTTACACATTCGTTAATTGACGTGATAACACAATTGAATGCATGTTTATGTTTTTTAATAATGAATGATGATGGTAGTGTCGTAGTGGAGTGATGATGGTAATAATGTTGATCATGGATATATATTTATGAGTTTAATGGATATGCACTGACAGTGTGATATAGTTTTACACTGTCGTCCAATAAGAAACCATCAATCTGCTATTTCATACATCTATTTTCAAACTATCTTTGTGATTTGGCGGAATATATTTTTGTGATTTGGCGGAATATATCTTTGTGATTTGGCGGAATACAAGATGCTCACCGGATGTCTGCGTAATAAAACTATTTACTAATTTATACAGACATTGCATTTTCTATTTTTTCTACACTTAATAATTTATGGGGCATTAGTTTAGAAACTAAATATGGAAGTTCTTTCTTGGAAATAGTGCATTTAATATCTTAAAGGTTTAAAATTTTATCTTTCCTATACAAAAGTTATCTTTTACTTCCATTTTTAGTTCTTAACATACCCATAGATTAAGTAGATTTCATTGTTTTCAGTTGGTTTTTTTAATCAGGTAATTCCATCTTGATCTAAGTTTATTAAGTTTTGGTGAAGAGGCATTATTAGTAATTTAGCATTAATTTTTTTTAATTGAGAGGATTATTAGTATTAACTTGTTTTGAAGATTATATACTTTTGAAGATTATTAATTTTGGTGAGGAATGACCTGTTAACTTGTTTTTATTATGGGATTTATAGGGAATAGGATGGGTATTATTCTCTGATTTGTAGTGAGTGAAGTGTAGGAATATCTTTATTGGATTAAGAAATGCAATCAATTGGTTGAATTATAAATTCACATGTAGAAAGAGTTATGGTTCAATACTTGATAGGGGAAGGAACAAGAGTGCATGACAACAATGGTGACGAGGATATGTGGTTAGAAATCCATTGAAGCCTCCTTGGCTTAGAGGAAGTACAGGGACGAGTATGCTAGGGATGAATTTGCAAGGCAAATAGAAACAATTATGCCTATGTTAACAGGTTTGATAACTCGGTTCCCTGTGCTGAGTTTCCTACATGACCTGGCTGAGTTGAGGCCTTCCAAGCATTCAAGGTCAAGGTTTGACGGGGTTGGTACTGCTAATAATGCTAATGCAAAAAATCTTTTTGGATAGATTTTTCGTTTAGGATGGGGATGGATTTCTGAGCTGAGGGTGGATTTTATTTTCTGGCCGATAGAGAAAGCGTCTCACGTCATCAAACATATGCCACATCACAAGTGCCAAATAGAGGTCTATTAGCCTCACTAGAGTTTTGTGTTAGAGGTTGACTTTTGGGACCAAAAGTGATGGTCTATGACTTTACAAGGAGGGAATCTGTTTTTTTTTAAAGACTAAAACCAGAAAACCCTATATTTGCAGAGACCAGAAGTGTATTTAAACCTATATTATTCCTTTTGAAAAATCATATTTAGAAGGGACCATATTAGTACTACTCCATTGAATCATTTAATGAACTAATTGCCTTTTGTGAAGTTGTGTTAATACACACTAACTGAAAAAACTAAATTTGAATAAACTGAAAACACCGAAACAACATAAGTCTTTTTACAGGAGATGTGGTTAGGCTGCAATAACTGGAAACCATGGAGCTCAAAACTTTAGAACAACTATCTGATTGTTTGGGACCATAGCCTCGACCTGAAAACTAGGCCAGGTTTGACTTAATCAAATGACTGAGCCACTAATTTTAGCACCAGTCAGGTTGGAAAAACAAAATCTGGTCAGGCATAAAAAAGAAATCATACGTAAAAAGCAGCCAGTTTTTTGGATTCAATCAAAATAAAACTGGCTAGTTTCCTGGCTCTTAATTTGTTCCCTCATGTTTGACTGAAAAGCAATTAGAACTAGGCATCAGAATTCAGACCCGATAGAAAGAAACACTCCAAGTCCAACCACAACAAGGAGGCTAGAATTTGCTTTGCAAATAATTTCCTGATAGCTGTTTCATCACTTTTATTAAATAGTACGAGTCAAGTAGATGCTATTCAGAGTTTAACACATTGGTGAAATAACCAGCCTCCGATCAAGATAAATAAATTTACAGGTAACGATAGTAGTCGAGGGAAAATGCAGAGCTATAGCCTTCACAAAAAAACAACTCAAAAAGGGTAACTTGTTACCGTGAATCTCCTGTCATGGCGGGGGTTGAGGGAAGAAATACACAACTAAAATATTACTCATGTTTTTTGGCAGTTATACCTAAATATTTTTTTGTTACTGAAATATTACTTTGTGGCATAATTTGGTAATTAATCCCAATATCAGTATTAAACCAGCTTTGAACACATGGCTTCTGGATTTACTGCTGCATGCATCATACTGGTGAAACAGGGTCGTGACAACTGGTCACTTCTTTTGCAGAGAAATTAGTTGGCAGTGGAGCCGATACACCCGTTTATAGTTTTCTGCACCTCTATCTCACAAGCTCATCTATTGTTTGTTTTTGGGGTTAGCAGAATGTTTGTGTTGGTGATGTAAAGTAATTGTAACTGTAAAATTCACTCGGTCGCCTTGTTGTCAAGTGTTAATATTTGGGTATGTTTGAGTGGTAGGTTTTGGGTTGGTGACATTATTTGGCCAATTTTATGTACTGCCAATCAGAAAGTTTGTATCATTGTGTGATCTGTTTCCATGTCAATTTATACTAATTACTAAGTGTCTGCTAAAACTATGCTGTTTTAATTCCAAAATGTTTACTTTTATACTCATCGTGTTACTTTAAACAGGAGAGCAGGCATCATCTCAGACTCAGACTGGAGGCCTAAGAAGTGAAGATGTTTGCACTCCAGAGGTACTGCTGGGTGTGGAGTTTGTGATATCGTCTGTTATTGCTTTGATTAAACTAAATTTGACTGAATTAGATGTTGTACTCTGTTTATTAATTTATTATGGCAAAAAATTGATTGTTCCCTTTCCAGAACACATATGACTTTGAAAATCCAAAAGAATCTGAATCTCCTCGTTTTCAAGCTATATTACGTGTCACAAGTGCCCCCGGAAAGAGGTTTCCTGGTGATATCAAGAGTTTTTCGCATGAGTTAAATTCTAAAGGTGTCCGGCCCTTTCCATTTTGGAAGCCTCGAAGGTTAAATAATAACCTTGAGGTACGTTGCTTTCCATTTTACATTTTACTGTGGAGTTAATTGCTTGTGTTGTGTAGGAAACATTACTTTAAAATTGCTGTACTTGTTTTTGTGCAGGAGATCTTGGTTGTTATTAGGGCCAAATTTGATAAAGAAAAGGAAGAGGTGAACTCTGAGCTGGCAATTTTTGCAGCAGACCTGGTTGGAGTTCTTGAAAAAAATGCAGATAATCATCCGGAATGGCAAGAGACAATTGAGGACTTGCTAATTTTGGCCAGGCGCTGTGCTATGACTACATCTGGGGAGTTTTGGCTTCAGTGTGAAAGCATTGTTCAGGAATTGGATGATAGGCGTCAAGAGCTACCGCCAGGGACCTTAAAGCAGCTTCACACTCGAATGCTTTTCATTCTCACACGGTGTACTAGACTGTTGCAATTTCACAAGGAAAGTGCTTTGGCTGAGGATGAACACGTTTTCAATCTTCGTCAATCCAGAGTCTTGCATTCTACTGGAAAATGTATTCCTCCTAGTGTGGGAAAGGATTCTAAAGGTTATAGTGCTGCAAAGATCTCAAAGGCTATATCAAAAAAAGCTTATAGCCAAGAGCAGAGTACCTTGGTTTGGAAGAAAGGTGTTGTGAAACCAGAAATTCAGTTGCCTCCTGCTGATGATGACACTTTAAAAAGCTTCGAGTCTCCTGGCAGGAATCGAATGGCTTCATGGAAAAAATTCCCATCTCCATCAGAAAGAAGCCCAAATGAATCTGCTCAGTTGAAGGACCAAAGTTATGGGACAGTTGAACCTTCAAAGACACCAGATAAGAGATTAACTTCTGATGTAGATCTCTCTGCTGCTAAGCATTCTGAGCTTCTCGCTGTCAAAGATTCCCATGACCATGCTTCCAAGCACCAACATAAACCTTCCTGGGGATACTGGGACAAGCAGCTTCCTAACGAGGATAGCTCAATCATTTGTCGAATATGTGAAGAGGATGTACCTACTTTACATGTTGAAGATCATTCGAGGATTTGTGCAGTTGCTGACAGATGTGATCAAAAGGGTCTTAGTGTCAATGAGCGTCTTGTAAGAATTTCTGAAACACTTGAAAAGATGATGGAATCGTCTACTCAGAAGGATTCCCAGCAAATGGTCGGAAGTCCCGATGTTGCAAAAGTTTCGAATTCAAGTATGACCGAAGAATCTGACATTGTTTCCCCTAAACTTAGTGATTGGTCACGCAGAGGCTCAGAGGATATGCTAGACTGTTTCCCTGAAACTGATAATTCTGCTTTTATGGATGACCTAAAGGGATTGCCACTTATATCATGTAGAACTCGTTTTGGTCCAAAATCTGACCACGGTATGACAACATCATCTGCTGGGAGCATGACTCCTAGGTCTCCTATAATGACACCAAGGACTAGTCAGATTGACTTGCTCTTGGCAGGGAAGGGTGCTTATTCTGAACATGATGATCTGCCCCAGGCACGCTCTTATTTCAACCTCTTTCATAAAAGACTCTTATTTCTAATTTGTTGTCATACACTCCCTCCAGTCTTGAATATAACCAAAAATATGCTAATTTATTTTGGATTAAAAAATAAGCAAATATAACTTACTTTCACTATTTTATGATGATGTGTATTGTAAAATACCCTTCAATAAATATTAGTTTCATTTTTCAGTGACTCCTTTATCCTCATGGAACAAGTTTCCATGAAGGGCACTTTTGAGAATGCACTTATATTTTTTTTATGAGATCAAGAAAATTAATAATACTGAACTAACTTTCTTATTAAATGCGGGGTTTCTTATTTTTGTTTATAATCAAGACCGGAGTAGTTCTAATTATGTCATGGTTGACATTGTCCATTAAATTCAGCATTTTCTATCAAATGGTCTTCCCCATGAGCTGAGCATTTTGTATGATGACGGTGATAAATGCTCCAGTTAACTGTCCCTAAACCAGCCTTTTATATTCCTTGGGTTATTGTAGATGAATGAACTTGCTGATATAGCACGATGTGCATCCAATGCTAGTCTGGAAGATGATCGCACAGCAGCGTATTTATTATCTTGTCTCGATGACTTGAGGGTTGTCGTAGAGCGAAGGAAGTTTGATGCACTTACCGTGGAAACCTTTGGAACACGCATCGAGAAGCTGATTCGGTTAGTACCTCTCTTAAATATTGTGTAATGCTTCTCTATAATAAGGAAGGCAATCCTAGCAAACGTTGAACTTCAGCGAGTGAATTCTTAATGATTAAATTTTGGTGTAAATTCTAGTTTAAGACACTTCCGATGCAGATTAATCGTGTTTTAAACCGTTTCAAATCATATACCATAATGATACTACTCCATATTTTCACTTACTATCTGTCCTGTGTCTTCTCTGGCATTACTGGTCAGACTTTCCGCATGTTCACCTGAAATATTTTCTTGAATGTCATGTACTTGTGATAGGCAACAACCCCCAATGAAATGCGTCTACGTTAGGAGAGATAAGAGTCACATAGGAGTGCAATCTCTAAGTGGCTGAGTAATAGTGACAGCTAACTAACAAATGATAGCTGGCTAGAAGACTCTGAGGTAGCTATAAGCAGAGTAGGAGCGATCTTGGGAATTGTATCATTCTTGGTGTGGGAAAGTCATGTCATGTCCTCTTAAAAAAATCTATGTATACTTTCAATTCTTGAGAGCAGTCTCAGTTTTTTCATTATTTTCATTCTTCCAGACCTTTTTCTATCTAACTGTCTGAATGGGAAAAGGCTGAGTGAAGCATAGTATGGCGCAGCTGTCAGGATTTCGGCTTTCAAGCGTTGTAAATTGAAGACACAAAGTGTCCATGTGAACAAACTAAAAGAATAGTATACTGCATAATATGTAACTAAAATAAAAAATAAAAAAACTTATATAACAGTAATAAACATAACTCAAACATGTTCTAGTATATCAAACTTTACAAAGTACTATACAAAACAACTCGAACACAACATAATCAATGTCCTATGGCTTTAAAGAACTCAAACTGGTCTCTGTTTTGAAGTATTGTGAATGTAAAACATAAAAACAGGAGTACTATCTGCTTCTGGTTTATACCTGGTGCCATGGAGTTAAATAAATATAAAAACATGAAAAAAGAAAAAACAGTTACCTGTTCTGGTGAAGGAAAATAGATCATCAAAGACAGAGGTATCTGCTTCTGTTTACCATATACCTGGCTAATGAAGGGAGAAAATAGAAATTGGGTTGCAATCAAAAGAAAAAGAAAAGGAAAAAGCAGAGCATATAATATTTTATTTTTTGATAGGTAAATGTTGGCGGTTATTTTGGTAAGGGAAGAAGGAATTTGTTAGTAGTGGTGATCGAACCCTGGACGTCCTTAATACTCCTCAGAGTCCCAACCCATACCACAAAGCATAGAATATAAAGAGCATTAAATGAACCACAAAGTGTAAGACACTGTAGATGGAGGAGGTTGGAAACATACTGTATATGGAGAGAGGAAGCCAAACGACAACTTAGATTGAAGATGCTTCCTTTGTTTAAAACTTGGTGTTTTTAGACCTGCAACTGCAACAATATCCATTGTTAGTATTGTTGCAGGTTGTATCTCCACTTAGGAGATAAGGGCTGTTACTTTCCTGTATTTCTTGTTTTAAGGGGTGCAGATGTATTTTTTATTACTTCTGATTTTTTTTAATGATCGTTTCAGCTGATGTTAGTATGCTAGTTGCACTTGCCTGTCAGTTCCTTTTGTACTCAACTTAGTTATATTTATTTTTTCTTTTACTTACCAGAAAATATTAGTTATGCATTAGACTTCTGTCCCTCATTACATCAGAAGTCGATAAATTTGGGGAGAACACTGTATTCCTTGGCTCTCACTCGTCCTGCCATTGCCGCGATTCAACACAAACTTTACAAGCTGTCCTTTGCATTGATGATTATTCTTAATATGATGTAATTTGATTGTGAAGGGAGAAGTATTTGCAGCTTACTGAGATGGTGGATGTCGAAAAGGTAGATGTAGAGAGCCCTGTAATGGATGATGATGTCATCTTGGAAGATGATGTGGTTCACAGCTTGAGAACAAGCCCAATTCATTCTTCCAAGGATCGTACCTCTATTGATGACTTTGAGATTATAAAACCTATCAGTCGTGGGGCATTTGGAAGGGTTTTCTTGGCTAAGAAGAGGACAACTGGTGATCTTTTTGCCATAAAGGTAATTATGTTTTTTGTTTTTGACTTACTAGTTACTGTTTAAGCTCCACATTTCCTTTATTGTTTTGACGTCATTGATTGTTAATTGTTTTGCATCTTCAATAACTCTGAACACCCATTAGTGCACACATTTCATTCCCGACATTTCTCCTTTTGTGGCTTATTCATGTAGCTTTTAGAAGCGTTGTTTAATAATATTCGTTATTGTGTTGAATTTTGTGCGTGGAGTTTTATTGAAGTTTATATTATATATGTCACTGAATATTGTATCTTTCATAAAATACTGCACGTAGTGTCTGACCATATGTTTTTTCTTCATTATTTTGCTAATTTTCCTTTCCTTTCTCTGAAATTATTCTGCATTGATTTTTTCTTGTATTGTATTGTTTATTACTTTATCATATTTGCATCTTTCAATTGTACTTTTGCATCCAAGGTAATTTTATTGCTATACCTTTTTAAGACGTAGCTTTGTAGGGATAACTTGTGTGTAAATTTGTTTCTATTTCTTGTTTTATGTTTTCAATCCATTGTTTATTGTCAATATTTAACTGTTTTGTGACAGGTTCTTAAGAAGGCAGATATGATCCGTAAGAATGCTGTAGAAAGCATATTAGCGGAACGTGATATCTTAATTACAGTGCGCAATCCTTTTGTGGTGAGTGGACCAAACTTGTTAGTTATTCTATTCTATGTTGCTTTGAGAAATGCTACCCTTGTTCTAACATTTGTTTTAATTTTATCAGGTTCGATTTTTCTATTCTTTTACATGTCGTGAGAACTTATATCTTGTCATGGAGTATCTGAATGGTGGAGACTTGTATTCTTTACTAAGGAATTTAGGATGTCTAGATGAGGAAGTGGCCCGTGTATATATTGCTGAAGTGGTAATTATGGATCTTCTCTCCTCTTGTATGTAAATATGAAAAATGATATTTTATTACATTGTATTATTATACCAACTTTCATCCAACTGTAGGTGCTTGCATTAGAGTACTTGCATTCTCTGCGTGTGGTTCATCGTGACTTGAAGCCTGACAATTTATTGATTGCACATGATGGTCACATCAAGGTAATTGCTGACTGGTTTGCTTTCACAATGTTACCTTTTGAGTTTCAACTTTCTTGTGCCCTGTGGCTCCCGTGAACATATTTTATACTTTGTACTTTATGCTCGCTCAGCTAGTCAAGTAGATTGTTTCTTCTTGTATCTACTTTTGCAGTTAACAGACTTCGGGCTTTCAAAAGTTGGTCTCATCAACAGTACGGATGATTTGTCTGGTCCAGCTGTGAGTGGGACATCCCTACTTGAGGAGGATGAATCTCATACATATACATCTGAGGATCAAAGGGAACGGAGGAAGAAGCGTTCCGCTGTTGGCACACCTGATTACTTAGCTCCTGAGATACTTTTAGGAACTGGACATGGTTCGTATAGTCTCATTTCTATGTTTAAGGTGGTTCATTTTCTGTTTTCTTTTTCATCGCTTAAAATGAAGGTTAAATTTGTCTATTGCAGTTTTTTTTAGAAATGAAGTTGTTCTTAGATAAACTCTTAATGATGCTAAACAACAATATGGAATGATTATTAGAGTGAACTAATGAAATTAAAAGATCCTTTTTTGTTATTACAGTAGCCTGCTGATTTAGTGGTTTTACATTATATACTTGAAAATGTTCTCCTGTATTCTTGTGTATTTTATTGCAAACATAACACCTGCAAAATATTTGTTCAAATTTTGCAGCGTATACTGCGGATTGGTGGTCTGTTGGGGTCATTTTATTTGAGTTGCTTGTTGGTATTCCACCCTTCAACGCAGAGCATCCTCAGGTTTAACTTTGCTTCTTGTGTGATGAATGTTTATATTTTTATTCTTTTGGTAGTTTCTTGAATTCTCACCACAGTTTATGTAATTTTGTGTTTGTAGACTATATTTGATAATATTCTTAATCGTAAGATACCTTGGCCTGAAGTTCCCGACGAAATGAGTCTTGAAGCACATGATCTTATTGATCGGTAATGAACATACTATGTTTTATTTGTTCATCACTGTTCTTGTCATATGTATTAGGAAATTATTTGTTTTAAACTACCTATATTTTGTAATTGGTTCTTGTATTTGTTTTGATATACTTTTGAGTATTTTTGCTGTTTGTTAGTGCAGATATGGCCTTTGTTGACATACTAATCTTGGTCCCATATCTTGTTATATTCGGGAATGCCTTTGACATACTAACTAGTACTAACTTACAAACCAGTTGGCAACCTTATTTAGTACCTGATATGTTAAATTTTCAGATTATTGACAGAAGATCCTAATCAAAGACTAGGAGCCAGAGGGGCATCAGAGGTGATCTAAATAATTCCTGATGCTTGTTTTCCATGATATTTTTTCCTTTTTCAAATGTCAGACTGATAGGCGCATAATAATCCAGGTGAAACAACATGTTTTCTTCAAGGATATAAACTGGGACACACTTTCCCGGCAGAAGGTATGTAAAGGGCATGTTTGGGTAGGATATTCAAATGGTTATTGTTGTCAAGTAATTATGTTTCAAATGTACTCATTGTGTTTGTCTGCAATTTGGAGATTACAAAATAATCATTTCTGCGGTGGTAGAATTGATTTTTTTAAAAAAGATTGAAACTTTTTTGCTTTTAAAACGAGTAGAATTCATTCTAGTTGCGGGATCCACAAAGCTCCTAACATATATAATTCAGAAGTGTTTCTACTTTATTACCCAAAGTCAAATCTTCTAAACTCACTTTGGAAATATAATTTCTAACCACAAATATTTTCTTTTATTTCAATTGTATAAAAATCGGTAATTTTACAATCAATTCTTTCTGAATCTGTTCAACCAAAATCTAAACCAATGCAACCTATGTCAATCACTTGATTTTGCAGGCTGCATTTGTTCCTGCTTCTGAGAGTGCTCTAGACACCAGTTACTTCACTAGTCGCTACTCATGGAATACTTCTGATGGTGGCCTAGTATATCCGCCAAGTGATTTTGAAGATTCTAGTGATGCCGATAGCTTAAGTGGAAGCAGCAGTTGCCTGAGCAATCGCCAAGATGAAATGGTAGTGCATTTATTGACAGTGCTAGATGTAAAATTTGAACTGTTAAATATCAATTTTAAGTATTTTGAGCTGACTTCCTATTGCGAACATGTCGTCTACCAGGAGGGTGATGAATGTGGGGGTCTTGCTGAGTTTGATTCTAGTTCTTCTGTCAATTACTCTTTTAGTAATTTCTCCTTTAAGGTAATTCTCAAACATGAACTATATACTTATAAATATAAATAATTAAAATAACTTTCATTACTGTTGCATGGTCCATGTTTTGTTTTCTTATCACTTAGTGTTTTGACCTGTTTTGCATGTAAATATTTGGTTTGATAGTTTTTCCACGTTTACTTTTTGGCCTTGTGCTATTTTTTTTGGATCCATTACTTACTTTTCTGATTTTGTGCATAATGTTTCCGTCTGGTTTTCAGAATCTGTCCCAGCTTGCATCAATCAATTATGATCTCACCAAGGGATGGAAAGATGATCCCTCAACAAATTCTAGTGCATAGCTGTTTCATCTTCTGTCAAAGTTCAGAATTTGGTTTTCGACCTATGATTCAAGCAATTTGGGAGGGCATAACAATCGTTGTTGTTTGTATAACTTGTACATGTACGTTTCTACAAAACATGTTATTTCACTGTGCCTTTTATATTTTTTAGGCTTAAATATTCAAATGGTCTCTCCAAATATCAAGAGTTTTGGTTTCAGTTATTGTTATGTTTAGTCCTTATAAATATATCTTTTTTTTTTTTTTTTTTGCATTTTGTCCTTAATATTTTGTTTTAGTCATTGCAAAATTGATTCATATTGAAATTGGTCCTGGTAATATGTAAAATATTTGATTTTAATCCCTTGAAATAAAGAATAAAATGTATATTATTGAGATCAATTTTGATATGAACATATTTGGCAATTCTGCAATGACAAACAAAATGCCAAGGACCAAAAGCAAAAAGTTGAGCATTTGCAACGACCGAAAACAAAATATTTGTACAAGGACTACACAAAAAATGGTATATTTGAGGGGACTAATAGTATATTTAAACCTAGGTTTTATCACATACAAGTCATTCATGTGTTCTTGCTGATCTTAATCTGTATTGTTGGATTTTGCAGACATGTAGAGACTCAAAGTGGTTCAGGATGTACTCTTTGCATATATTAGGTTACAGGACAATAGTGGGTGGTTTTCAATCTGTGGGTTAATTGTGTATCAGTTGAGGACTGTGTAAATTGTAAAATGCATGTAACATTATATTATCTCACATTGTTCTGTAGTGTACTTCCCCTAATATGGTACCAATGAGAATATATCCCATTTTGTTCAGGCCACTGTAATATCATCTACTTATATAAATATAAAATTGAGGTCTGTTTGAGTATACCCTTCAAGCATTTTGGGGACTACCTTGAGTTGATGATGACATGTAAACTCAGATTATTTTTTATCAAGGCTTAATGTGATGATGACATGTTAACTCATGGATTTTATGTTTAATTTCACTTTTGGTTCTCTATTTTATTACTTTTGTGAAAATAGTTCTTTGTCAAAGTCAAACTTTTCTATTTATTTTTTTTTGAAAGATAACTTTTCTGTTTCTTGATTATCACATTTGTTGCAATTAAACAGAACTATTTTTGGCCTAAAATTAGTGAGTTTTGGCATCAATAGTGATTTTTTTCTTCACATTTGAAATTGGCGAAATAAAACAACACCATTTTAGGGCTAAAATTTATGAAGTATGGACACTCCTTAGATTAGGTATGTTCTGATGTGTCTGACACTGACATAGACTAAATTATGTTATTTTATTAATTTATTAATGGTGTCGATTTGTTGGTGTCTGTCTAGCGTCTGCGTCCGTGGTCTATAGGTCAAAAGTCACAGTTTTCAAGTCACAGTTTTCTAGCCAAAATTACAACCAAGTGATGATTGATGAACCAAAAAGTTTGATTTTAATGAAAGGGGTCTTCTTTAACGTGCAAAAATAGGGAGATCAAAAGTGCAATTAAGTCTTAATTTTAATTTAGCCAATTCAACATTTTGCTTTATGTCAACTCTAATTTTATTTACACATTAGGGATACTACTGTATTTATGGTTGAGAAATGATATTTGTACAACCACTTTATTACAACTTTTTGACAATTTTCTCTTTCATACTCACATTTTATTCTTATTCGCTCTCTTCCTTTTTCTCTCTCAATTGTTTTGGACCAATAAAAAGAGAGAAAATGAAAGTTATCATCAAAGTTGTCCCAAATGATTTTACATATATCACTACTCATTTATGGTTGGACAGTTTAATCGATGCCTTATGATTGGACAGTTTAGTGTATGCCACGGATTGCCTTCTTAACCGTACATGCAATTGGAGAAGTAATTCTTTCAGTCTTCGTGTGTAAAATATCGATTTTTCTTTTACATGAGATACCATTTTCATTTACCTAAATCTTTCACCTTTAGTAAATTTAATACTAAAATTTAATTTTAATTCGTTGTGCCTCTACTATGAAATAATTCATAAGTTGACATCTTGAGTAAATATTGAATTATTGAGAAATCTGCGTAGTGCCAAATACTATAATCAAGTTGCCATGAAGGAAGTGATAACAGTCCAATGCTTGTGATTATGCAATGTAACTTACTTTCACTAATTTTCAAAAACAATTGAATGAAATAAGACAACAATGACCAGAGGCAAAAGCATCCCATGTAGCAAAATGGTGGGATGACAATCTTTGTTTCTCCTCACTCCTCATCACATTATCATTCGTTTTCAACTTTATTTCAAGGGTCGTGCTAACCAGTATCTTAAAAACATTTGTAGAGGATTAAAAATAAACGAAACAATTGATAAGTTTTATGTAAAAATAAATCATTCTCAAGATAAAATTTTCACTATAAACTTCTTAACAAGTGCTCTTAAGATACTTGTTAACACTTTTCTTATAACAACTCAAACTATGAACAAAACATATGTATCAAAGAGTGGGTCAAGATCACCCATACCGTTGATACCAACAAATATGACAATGCCAATGAGGAAACAATAGGACCACTATATCAGAAATGTTTACTTTAAATTGCAGTTCCACTCCATTACGTGTGCCCCATTTTGGTCCCACCATAAAATTACAATTTTGATAGTTCGGTTTGTATTTACTCGAGAGAAATGATATGGTATGAAATTTGAATTTCAAAATTCTATATCAAGGATATGAAATCATTATTTGCTTAGTATATGCGCAGTCATATAACCAAAATTAACTTATGGGACTGAATATGTCTCTGACTTTGGTGTTGTCTTAAATTCTTGTAAGCTCATAAGTTCTTTTAGAAATTATGGTGTTAGTTTGTTAGGTGATTACCAAATAGTGCAGCACACTCTTTAATAAGGACAACAACATTATTGGCTAGTTCTCATGATTTTTTTAATAGATGAAATGACGGTTATTAGAAACTCACACATAAGTGGAGGAGTAGGAGTTGAAACCCCAATCATAACGTCCAACCTAATAATTTCATCATTTTTGTCAGTTGGGTCTAAATTCAAACCCCGGTCAAGCGTCTGACCTAACTTATCACGCGTGAGTTTGTATTTTCTACTTAAACGTCAGAAATGTCAAAATTGGAAGACCGAACGCCATGGCCAGGGTATCCCGACCCCTCCATTTATGTATGTGAGTTTTAATAATTATTTGTCATTTTGTTTATCTACCCAAAAAAATGCTGCAGACTACCTAAACTTTTATCCAATCCATCTATTTTATTTTGTGTTTTCTATTCATATGGTTTGCTACTAGTTATCTTGTGTTTTAATTTGTGTTTGGTTTGCTACTGATTTTGCATTTGGTTCTACACATTTCACTTCAATTGCATTTATTTTTCATCCAACCAAACTCAAAGTAATAGGAGGACTAACAATAGGAGAATAGTTCAAAATTTGTTTAGTAGATTTATCCTGGACTAAATTAGTATATGTTTTGTTTATTTCTAAAGGGATCAAAATTGATTTTAAAGGGATAAAATTAATTTTGACATGTTTGATTGCTCTCGAGTAAAAATTTATTTTGGCTCTGTAATTGATTTTAATTGAAGCTTTTGATTCTAAAATTGATTTTGACACTCAAATTTATTGTTCAATTAACTTTTACATAAACATTTTCAAAATAAATAATTTTACTTTCAACTCATTTTCATTGAGAATCAATTTAACACAAATAATTCACTCAATATCAATTTTTGTATACGTATAACCAAACATATTGTTAGAGAGAGTATTGGTTTGTGGACCAAATTGAATGTTTATAAAAAAAATAGAATCACATGCTGCAAAATTTATTCCTCTCTTTTTCAGCATCACTTGTTTATCTCCAATTATAAAGCTACAATGAAAACATATCAAACTTTTTACACATGGTCACAAGACAACTGTTTGACTTTAATATTTTGCACATCATATAGTAACTTTTTGGCAATTTATCAAAATAGGCACCAAACATGGGTCCATTTATTTCAATGTTTTCTGTTGTCATTTTCATTTTAACCAATTAATCTTAAGGATCAAAATTCTCTGTAAAATTACTTAAATTTTGCCAGGATCTCAATAAGGAATTGTAACAAGTGATATTGATATATTTCTACAACTAACATCCACATCTTTTTCAACATGCAAAGTCAAAGAAGAGCTAATCAAAGTTGGTTCAAGGTATAAATCATCCATATTTACCAATTTATGGGGTTCACAAGACTCAACAATTAAAGATGTGATGCATGTCAACTATGAAGCAGTACAACCAAACATGACAGCAACTATATCATCTCAACTTTCAACAGAGAAAAAGGCCTCACCAAAAGCAAAAGTTAATGCTAAAGCAATCAGAATAATTACATCAACCAGAATCTACAGCCAATAAGTAATGGAACAGATATGAACCCCCAAAGATAATGGTTGAGAAGAAAAAGAGGGAAACTAGTACATAGATATTGGAATGGAAAAGCTAAAATCTGGTGTAACAAATATGTAGGTCCATAAACTACTTTAAAAAAATTATGCAAGTCCCTAAACTAAAATTATTTGTAATTAAGTCCTTGAACTAACTTTTTTTAATTAGGTCTCTAAACTTTAACAAGTTCATGGACCTAATTACAAATTATTTAAAAGTTAAGAGGGCCTTAATTATAAATTATTTAAAAGTTAATGAACTCGATTAAAAAAATTAGTTAAGGGAGCTATTTAAATATTTTTAACAAATTCAAGGACTCAATTACAAATTTTTAGTTTAGGGATCTATTTAAAAATTCCCAAATAGTTCATAGACCTACAGAATAATTAAACCCTAAAAAAAGTTACAACATAAGCACACATGATTCAGGAATAAAAGATAAGGGGGCTTTTGAAAAAGCCAAGAACATCCTAGTAGGTTAAGATAGAGCCAAACTCATCATCATCTAGAAGAGATATCATCTATGTCACTGATCACATCAGGTTGTTGAATTTGGTCTTGACTACCCTCTTTCAAGCTAGACCTATGCAACTCTTCTATGTGCTGTCTAACTTGCGACATGGAAGGACGGTTATCGGGGTATGGAGCAGCACAATCTACGGCAAGTTGCAACAACTGAACCATTTCCTCTTCAACATTTTGATACCTAAGGAGTTCAAGATCAAAGACCTCAGAAGTCCATTCTTCTTTAACAACCGACTGCACCCATCTCGGAAGGTCTACACCTTCGTCGTTCAGGAGGGCATGAGATGGAGCCTTTCCGGTCAAAAGTTCCAAGAGCAATACACCAAAGCTGTATACATCTGCCTTTTGAGAAACTTTCCGAGGATCGGTTACCTCGGGAGCACGGTAACCGGCAACCCTGTTGGGTGTGGATGAAGGACCAACAAGATGTGCAAGACCGAAATCTGATACTCTTGCATCATAGGACTTGGTTAGTAGGATGTTAGATGATTTTATGTTTCCATGAGAAACATTAGGCCCTTGTGAATGTAGATATTCGATGCCGCGAGCAGCTCCAAGTGCAATGCCTGATCTCATTTCCCAAGTCAATGGCGTCCTACCCCCTCCTTTGTTTCCTGTAATGAAAATCAAATATTGAACTTTAATTCACCATTGTTCATCTTAATGAATGATATTATGTCACGCAATCACATTTTTAACACAGTTATAAACTATGAAGTACTGACACAGATATTAATTTGAGAAAATTGAACAGTTGAATGTAACCACATGTGGCTCTGTCGTGTTTGTGTCCGACACCGAACACGCCTTCAATGGAATATAAAAGATTATGCCAACTCACAAACTTAACAAACCCAAATGGAAATGCAATGCAAGACATTATAATTCCTAAAGGATTACTATACTCTTTTCTCTCTTCTTTTATTAGATGCAATGTAATTAATTAATCTAAGTAAGATATTCATTGTTACTTATGTATTCTCCAGAAAAGGAAATTAAAGCACAAAACCAAAAAGAACACTAATTGCAGTAATCATAATTCTATACAGAAACAAGTAAAGAAATCTAAGATCATAACAATTATAGAAACATGAACAAGTTAAAAAGGAAGCAAAGTAAACCAAACCCTTACCATGCAAAAGTGCAGATAAACTTCCCATATGCAAATAATCATGAACAAGAAGCTTCTCATCTCTACTATAATAATAAGCCCTAAGAGGTGCTAAATTTTCATGAACCATTGTTCCAACCTTCTCAATCTTCTCCTTAAACTCCCTCTCAGAAATTGTCACATCCCTTAACCTCTTCACAGCCACAGCCACAGGACCAGCCTCCATAACTGCCTTATAAGATGTCCCAAATGTCCCTTTCCCTAATACCT
>Ga0315913_1001167_pt1 | contig 27830 bp, 12 predicted proteins | sample MpolsnodulesMG_FD_207736 | JGI IMG/M metagenome (GOLD analysis project Ga0315913, IMG submission 207736) | Medicago polymorpha root nodule microbial communities from Los Angeles, California, United States - small nodules | ecosystem: Host-associated > Plants > Roots > Nodule | place: USA...
CTTGTAAGAGGTTAACGTTACACGTCACCTCCGTTAACAGACCAACTTAACGGAGGGACCATTTTGATGGACGCCTGTAAAATTCAGGGACTAAATAGCTATTTCGCAAAATTCAGGGACGAATTTGACCGATGCGTTAAAATTCAAGGACGAAATTGAGGTATTAGTCATTGGAAAATTTATCAAACCTTAATAGATCTTAATATAAAGGCTTCACATTCATTGTGTACAAAACAGAAAGACAACACTTAAATCTTAGTGGAGAAGGAATAAAAAACTATTCCGTGCTGTTGATTCTCATCAAGCAAAAGAGATGCATACAATTGAACTCCTTTAAATGATTCTGAAGAACATCTATTTCGAGTTGGTGGTTCTCATCAAGCAAATTTTGGGCCCTTGTAATTGCAACAGCAATCCTCTTGTTCTCTAGTGAAGAGAGCTTCAAATTAATATTGTGCTTCTTTAGAACAGTTGCAATTTTGTAAACGCAGTCATCCAATGCATTTTTCACTTCAGCAATTTGTCCGAATTTCTTGTCTTCAGCACTGTAAATCTCAGCTTCTTGAATCACCATTTATTCTTCCACTTTTTTCTTCCTCTTGAACTCCTCTACAAAGTAGCTCACCATTCTGTTATCAAAGTCCTCACCACCAAGGTGAGTGTTTCCAGCAGTTGCCTTAACTTGGAAGATCTTATCCTTAATTGTAACAAGAGACACATCAAAAGTCCCACCACCAAGGTAAAAAACACAAATATTTCGTTCTCCAACACAATTTGTTCTCTTGTCAAGGCTGTATGCTGCTGCAGTGGGCTCGCTCATTATCCGCATAACATCAAGGCCAGCAATTGCACCCGCATCTATGGTGGCTTTTCGTTGAGAATCATTGAAATAAGCTGGAACAGTAATGACCGCATTCTTAACCGGTGATTCCAAATATGCCTCAGCAATCTCCCGCATCTTGGTGAGGACCATTGATGAAATTTCCTCCGCACATAGGTGCTTCTCTTGACCCTTGTGCTTAACAACAGTCATCATTGAGGAAGGCTTACTTAATCTCTAAGGAACGGAAAGTACTAATTTAGCTCTCAAAATTTCAAATGTTGTGGAAATTGTGCTCGATAAGTTGATGAGGACCAAAATATCAATACAAATTATCTTAAATAACTAACATCATACCTTTGTGATTTTTGTAGACCAAATTGTCAAATTGATGTAATTAGGGTCTGTTACTCAGGATCAAACAAACCACATTATTTTTGGACCAATTTGAACCTTTACCATGTATTTTTATTTTTTCATTGATTTGTGAAGCTAACACAGAAATAACAAAACGAGAATAACACTAGATATACAAAGGAGTAGAGAATAAAAGTTATCAAAGATAGTGTTTAGTGGGTTGGAAGCAGCTTGGTTCTTAGCAGCATCACCAATCAACCTTTGTTTGTAAGTGAAAGCAACACAAGAAGGTGTGGTTCCGTTTCCTTGTTCGTTGTGAATAATGTCGACTCTGTTGTGTTGCTCCTGCCACACTGCAATGCAAGAATAGGTTGTACCAAGGTCGATTCCCACAGCAGGTCCTTCGTATTTTTTCGGCATCACCTTTCAAGAAAACAATGGAAGCGTTAACTAACCTTGTAGTTTTCTTGTCACACTCTGAGAAACTCTTGATAGGAAAATGCTCGTTTTATATTCAACAAGTAACATTGAGAATTTGAGATTGATTGAGTATACTACTACAATAAATAACCTACGATACAATTATTTTTGTAAACTGAAGCGTTTCACCGCTGTCTGTAGTATAATTATTGTATGGAGAATACGTGTGTGCATGATTTTGAATTAGTACTGCCTATATACGGATACAACATTTTCCAAAGAGAGCTGATTACTCGCTCCGTATCAAAATATTAGTCGTTTAAGGTTTGTGCACGATTATTAAGGAAATGATTAATTGTTGTTGATTTCAATGGTAAAATTAGTAGTATTTACTAAAACACTCTTGTTAATTGTAGTTAGCGGAGTAGTTAAGTTGGATAAAATTCAATAAATAAAGGTATAATAGTGGAAAAAAATAATAAATGTTAGCATTGGTATTGTAAAGTGACAATTATTCTAAGAAAAAGAAAAAAAAATGTTAAAGAGACAATAGTTGTGAGACGGAGGGAGTATTGATTAAGATACATTTTGCCTCTCAATGTCTCACATGAGCACACAAGCTTGTTTCCAATAAAGGGACCTAAACTACCACCGTTCTATTATTATAAACCTATGAAGCCCAGATACATGGTGTGGGTACGATATGATACAAGTTTGTGGACACATGAAATTTTTAAATTCAGGATACAATATGACTAAGATACGTTTACAAAATATTTATACTAAAATTTATATGCATGTAAAATAATTGAAAAAAAAGCAATGATTACTTTTCAATACTATGTAATCATAAAAGTCACAATTTACAAAAAAGAATACATGTGATCAAAATATAAAATGTAAAGTTTTAGTATAAATAATATTCTGTTTTTATTCGTATGTTAGGGTATCAACAAATGTATCAATTAAAGAGCTCAAAACAAAGTTTGTTTAATGCTGATTGATTGAAAAAACACTCTCTCTCTCTCTCTCTCTCTCTCTCTCTCTCTCTCTCTCTCTCTCTCTCTCTCTCTCGTTACTTTCATCTACCAAAAACATAATTTTTAGACCAAATACTAAGTTTGGTCCTTTTAGTTTGACAGAATTCCTAAATTAGTCCTTTAAGTTTCGAAAGTTTCAAATATGTCCTTTTAGTTGATAAACTATTTCACCGTTACCCATGCTGTCAGTTAATAATTAATTGATGTTGTTGTAGCCATTAAGTTGTTTACTTGGATCAAAACGCTGCCTTTTAAAAGCTCTAGGGTGTCAAAACGTTACGTTTAATCGTCACAAATGATTATTGTAACACTATAAATGTTGTTTAATAGTGCTAGAAAGGCATTTGCTGTGGTAAATAGTTGTCTTTCTAGCACTATAAATGTAGCGTTTTGAAATCCACGAGCTTTTAAAGGCAACATTTTGATATAAGTCAACAACTTAACTGCTACATCAACATGAGTTAAACGGAGACTGACAGTAGGGGTAACAGTGAAATAGTTTATCAACTAAAATGACCTATTTCAAACTTTTGAAACTTAAAGGACTAACTTGAAAATTCTGTCAAACTAAAATGACCTAATTGAAACATTCAAAACATTAAAGGTCTAACATGGGAATTATGTCAAACTAAAAGGACCTAAAGTGGTATTTGACCTAATTTTTAATTGGTTAGTCAAAAAGTAATTATAGTGATTCATATCTTTAATTGAATAAACCAGACCTCCATTGAATTTTCACTTTTTACCCTTCATTTTTTCTAGGATACTTCTATGTGAAGTATCTTATAAGTGTTGTGTATTTGTCGAGTATCTTATAAGTATCCGATAAAATATATATTTTAAATTAAAATAATTAATTATGATACTTCATGTGTACGTATCTGCGAGTATCTGTGGAGTATTGGTATCCGATACATATTCGATATGGGTACGTTTTCATTTTGGAATATTCGGGCTTCATAGTTATAAACCCTCTGATCAATTTCACAAAATACTCCTTTCGATTATAATAGAAGAAAAAAGAACATTGAAACCAAAATAATCATAAGTTGTTATAACTTTTTTACTTTTTTTTTATAAATACTCGCGTCTTTCCACTTTTTTTTATTTGCATTAACGCGTGTAGATTATCAACGATATTTTATATAATTTTTTTTATACATGTTAAAATTATATGTATATAAATATTTGCGACTTTCAAATGTAAGAAGCTCAACAAACCATGTTGTGAATTTGGACTCAAAATCACAACACTTAAACTTAGATGTGTGGAGTAAAAGGGAAGTAGTTCAAGTGAAATAATATCACAAGAAAGGATGATTTGAATTGTGATGTAATTAAAATTACCTATTAAAAATTCTCAACAAACACGTTAGTGATTGAACTTCAGTTAGTCAAGAAATAATCAAGATTAAATAAAGTGACGGTGAGTGTGTGAATGATAAATGTAAAGGAGATAAGGAAGAGGAATCACACACAAAATTTATCCTGGTTCATCCAACGTGGGATAGTTTAGTTCCCACAATACTTGTGACTTAATTTCAACTCCTTATTTCTTTTAGATCTTTACAACAATTTCTTTCAACCGTTGCTGGTTTAGACACTTGTTTTTACGAGCAAGCTTTTTACAACTTTTGTGCCTTCTGCACAATACCAACTTCTTTTACAAGAGTAAGTAGATTTGAAATTATATTAATCATTTTGAAAGACTTAATACGAAAAGAGCAACTTGCTCAAACCGAGACAATATTCTTGAATGATTTGCACTTGATATGAAAGAGGTTTTGATTAAAGATTTTCTTTTGTCTTTGCCTCAGAAAGTTATGTATTCCTTTTGTTGTAGTCTTCTATTTATATGAGAAGAACTCTTGATGTCTTTATTTACCTATATTTAGTTTTATCAATATTTAAGGAGGTTTTGTTGTATTTCTTTTTCCTCTTTATCCTTATAGCTTATCATTATTTCTTCCAATTTTACCCTTATTATTTAATCTAAAATCCTGTTTTACCCTTTATAATTTCAAGTAAAATATATATGTTTTAAATGGAAGCAAATTAAAGAGGTACTTTTTTTTTGAAGGGAATTTAATTGTATATGGTTACGTTAATTTTTTTGGTTCCGTTAAATTTTTTTCCCTTAATATTAAATTGTATCACGTTCAGTTTTAATTTTTTTTAAAGACTCACATCTAGTTTTATTATTACGTTGTATTTTTGTTTACAAAGATGCAAAATTTTTATTGTTAAGTCTAAACATTTTACTTTTTATATTTTATCATTATGTTTATTTTTTTTTTATAAAGTATATGGAATGAAAATAAACCCTGAAATATAAAATAAAGATATATTTAACTATTATATAAAAGATATATTAAATAAATTTAAATTACCAAATTTCAAATCCTTAAATATTAATATATGCCAATTTTATTATAAATTAAAAATGTTCTTTTATGTCATTTTATACGTATTAGCTAATTGAACCGTTAATTTTACCAAACACTTCAATTAGATTATCAGCTACAAGTCATCAGTCATCAACTAACAGCTATAAGCTATCAGTTATCAGTCATTAACTATAAGCTATCAGCTAACTTATCAGCTATCCGCTATTTTTACCAAACAAAGCTTAAATGTTCAGTTTTTTCTCGACGCTATTTATTCATTCGGCCATTTGATGACCATGAGCGACCCACATGTCCTATGTTATAAAGGGACATGATTTAATATAGCTCCTATCACTACTAAAAAAACATAAATTAGTGAGGGAAAACGTGAAATCCCTCTCAAATTCCGTCACTAAATTTTGCGACCAAGAAATTTGTGAGGAATTTCAATTTTTCCGTCACTAATTTCCCTCTCAAATTTTTCTTTTTCTAGTAGTGTATGAAGGGATAATGACAATAGTAAATGAACTATTGAGGGAAAGGCCAATATTCATTTCTACATTTATAAATAGTTCAAATTAGTCTTTTCATCCTTGTAAAAAAATAATCTTTTCATTATATATATTATGGAAATATCACTATTGATAACAAAGTTTTGTTGGATTTATTGTCAATGGCATATTCTATTTAAGTTAATGTTTATGCTCTAGTATTTTGGAGAAGGTTGTTTATGCAGCATTGTACTAATATAACAAAATTTCAAAGTTGAATAAACATCGTTGCAAATTGAATGTGATTTTGTTCATTCACCGTTTATATCATTTTCATCCTTTGAAAAAATTAATCTTTTCAATATTCTTGGAATATCATTATTCATTATAGTTCTTTTGACCATTATACTTCTTTCTCTTTTCACAATCAAAGCAAGTAAATAAGTTGAAAAAATTATTTTGGAATCCAATGGAATTAGGGGTGGAAATAGGTCATAAGGCCTACGACGTAGTCTATGTCTTGTGAAATATGGAATACTAAGGGTATTTTTTTTTTTTTTTACATCGAATACTAAGGGTCTTTTAGAAGTCTATTTAATTAAAAATGTCATGACGCGAGACATAAAAAAAAAAGTTAGGTAGTTAATTTTAATAATAGAAGGTTTGGCGGATCCTAACTTATCTTTTATGTATGATTTCCAAAAAAGAAAATGTACTATCATTTTATGATTAATGTGGATCAATGTTTATCATGTGATTTGGTTAGAACACAATATTTTTGTATGGTATGTCACTTTGCGAGTTATTATAGTCAATATGACCTGTTTATTGCACGGGTCGACGATCTAGTATATGCTAACAAGTATGTTGTTGCAGTTGCTTCCGTTTGTTGAAGGTTGGATGTTAATAACTTGTCCTCTGTGTTTTGAATTGTTAAGGAGTATGTACACCTATATACTCCCTCCGTCCCTGTATGTAAGCTCCCTTTGTGTTTTTCTCATTTCTTAAGAAAAATTGTCAGTGTAATTAATGTGTCTGTTTTGTGTGTTAATATTACCAAATTGTCCTTTGTTTGTATGTGTATTAAATTTGACTTTTCATATTTCAAAACAAGTTGGTAGTATTAATTAGGGATATGTTTTGGAAAAAATAATAAATGCATGTAGTAATTTTAAAAGGGATTTATATTTAGGGATAAAAATAAAGTCAAATAGGTGCTTAGATATAAGGACAGAGAGAGTATTTGTTTTCTTCCCATTTCTACTCTCTTTTCTATATAGTACAAGGTTATACCATAGGGTAAGAACTCTTTTCTCTAGTGGGGAAGGATCAAATCAAGGAATTAATAACACATTTAAGGAGTATGACATATAAATATGTATACTTTGATTTGACTCAATAAATAGATTCAATCTAGTTCGTTTTTTAATTGAGTCAAAGATTGAGATTTATTGACTCCATTTAAGGAGTATGACGTATAAATATCTATACTTTGATTTGACTTAATAAATAGATTCAATCTAATTCGTTTTTTAATTGAGTCAAAGATTGAGATTTATTGAGTCCATTTAAGGAGGATGACGTATAAATATGTATACTTTGATTTGACTCAATAAATAGATTCAATCTAGTTCGTTTTTTATGAGGACTAGAAATTCCAACATAAAAACAAATGTTTAGTCTTACACTATGTTTATCTTAGCGTGTACAAGAGGTGTGACAATAAGGCAAAAAGAGTGTTTATCAGAAATTTACTCTCACTTCATAAAAAATTTATTATAAATACAACTCATCTCCTCCATCTTTAAATCCATCCAACCATTCTTTCTTTCCTTGCTCACACAGTCTCTTATGGCAATGAAGGAGATGAAGAAATGTATTACCATGATGATGATGGTGTTAATAATTACGTTCGTTGTGACTCAAGTATGTGATGCAACTCAATCTATAGATATAAGTACTAAAGACTATTGTGCTCGTTGTTACAGGGAATGCTTTCAAGAATGTCTCGGTGATTACAGTATGGGATGCAGTGATGATTGTGAGTCTAAGAAATGCCCTTGTTGCCACCATAAACCCCCTTCTTGTTGAAAATGATTAAAGCTTTGGAGACATGCAACAATAATAAATTATCACTTGTATGTTATGTTAGACTTTGCATAAGAAAATAAATTAATAATAAATAAATGAATGTACCAAAAATAATAATAATAATAATAATAATAATAATAATAATAATAATAATAATAATAATAAATAAATGAATTTCAATTTATAATGTACATTCACCATTTTGGCTTATCAATTTCTTTTCATATTATATTTCTTCCTTGTTTATAGAGTAGATTACACTTTCTTGTGAAAAATGCCTTTGATTCTGGTTTCTTTGACCCCACTATCTCTGAAACTCTCATTGCTCTCATTCCTAAAGTTGGCAATCCCACCACCTTCAAGGATCTGAGGCCCATAAGCCTTTGCAACACTGTCTATAAAATAATTACCAAAGTCCTTGTTAACCACCTCTGCCCCCTCCTTGACACTGTTATTGGTCTGTACCAAAGCAGTTTCCTGCCAAGTAGAGGGACTTCTGACAATGCTATTATTCTCCAGGAAATTGTTCATGATATGCAGAAGTCCAAGAAGAGGAAAGGTTATAATGCTTTCAAGCTTGATCTAGAGAAAGCCTTCAACAATGTCAACTGGGACTTCCTTAAGGATTGTCTCAACGACTTTGGCTTCCCCCATCAACAATAAAGCTCATCATGCATTGTGTTACTTCTTCTTCTCTTTCTATTCTTTGGAATGGAAACAAGATGCCCACTTTCAAGCCAACTCATGGTATTAGGCAAGGAACCCTCTTTATCCTTATCTTTTCATATCTATATTGAAGCAGTTAGTAGTGGAAACTAGCACCCTATCCAAATTGCAAGAAATGGTCATCTCATCTCTCACCTCTTGTTTGCCGATGACGTTTTCCTCTTCACCAAGGCTAAAAACTCTCAATTTAGATACATCACTACTCTTTTTTATGCTTTTAGCCAGGCTTCAGGTTTGAAGATTAATCTTGCTAAGTCTCAGGCTTTTTACTCAACGTGTGTCCCTCGTTCAAAGATCAACCGCCTCACTGCTATCTCCAACATTTGGAGTACCACCTCACCGGACAAGTACCTTGGATTCCCCATACTCAAAGGTAGAGCAACTAAAAGTGATTTTAACTTTATCGTCAAAAAGATGCAAACTAGGTTGGCTTCTTGGAAACACCGTCTTCTTAATAAACCTGGCAGGTAGGCTCTTGCTTCTTCAGTTTTGTCTTCCATACCTTCTTACTACATGCAAATCACTTGGCTCCCTCTGAATATATGTGACCTCATCGATAGAACGACCCGTGATTTCATTTGGAAGAATGCTAACCACAAAGGTCTCAACTTGGTTAGTTGGGATAACATTTCTAGACCTAAGGTTTGGGGCGGCCTTGGCATTAGAATGGCGAGAGACTCTAATATCGCTCTTCTTGGTAAACTTGTTTGGGATTTGCTTCAGGGGACAAATAAACATTGGGTCAGCATCCTATCTCACAAGTACACCTCTAGCGCCAAGATTCTCAATCACTCCACTTCTACACCCAGCTCAATCACTTGGAACTCCATTATCAAAGCAAAAAATATTCTCAAGAATGGTTTCTCTTGGCGGGCTGGCTCGGGTGAGTCCTCTTTTTGGTATAGTCATTGGACCTCCTTTGGACCCCTTTGTGCTAATGACTTGGCCTAAACAATCAGTGAAGTTTATGCTACTACCCCTCCAAATCTCAACATGCTTCATACTCTTCTTCCTTCAGATATCTTGGACGAAATCATTAACCTCAAACTGCATTTCAACTCCAACACAGAATATACTTTCATTTGGCATGAAAACTCCAATGGAATCTATACAACCAAAACTGGTTTTTCCTGGATTTTGAAACAACGGGGAGGGGATGTCACTTCCATATCCTGGGCTTGGATTTGGCGTCTTCATCTTTTGAAAAAAATAAAATTTCTTGTCTGGTTGGCCCATAGCAACTATGTCCCCACCCTATCTATTTTAAACCATAGGAACCTTGCTCCAAATGCTCTATGTCCTTGTTGCTCTTCATCTGAAGAAGCCTTCCTTTATTGCATTAGAGACTGCATAACCTCCACTCATCTTTGGCATGCTTTAGGCTCCACCTCTGTTGAATTCTTCTCTAATACAGATACTTTGTGTTGGCTTAAGCAAGGACTCACCTCCCAATCCTCCAATATCTTTGCCTCAGGAGTGTGGTGGTCTTGGAGAAATCAGAACTCTACTTGTTTCTCTAATATTCTATCCCTACCTACCGTCTTGCCATGGAAGCTCGTAACTTATCTGTCACCCTAATATCTTGCTTCTCTAGCTCTCTAACCCCAACGATTGTAGATAAATGGGTTTGATGGAACTCTTCTAATCAATCTTGTATCATTCTTAATGTCGATGGTAGTTGTCTTGGAAATCCCATCAGAGCAGGATTTGGAGGTTTACTTCGTCAGTAGACTGGAAGTTGGATGACAGGTTTTTCAAGTTACATTTTATTAAGTCTATTCGTTGACCACCCGACCTAAGAAATTTTTGTTTTAAGTTGGATGTTGTTGGTTCGACTCTTGCTCTAGAAAAAAACATTATCTCTTTTTTTTGACTAAAAAAAACATTATCTCTTCAAAATCCATTTAAAAACTATTATCTCTCCAAAAAAAAATAATACTAACCCCAATTTCTTTTACTCCCCTGTTGAAGCAATCCATTACATCTCTCTCTCTCTCTCTCTCTCTCTCTCTCAAAAGCTCGATTTGTCTCTCTCTCTCGAACTCGTGTAGACATTTTCCATCGCCGTTGCTGAAACTTGTTGAATCCATAGTTAAAACTCACTGAATCTATGGTTGAAAATCCTTTTCAGCACTAACAACGTTGTCGTTCTAGAGCTAGCTATGAAGTTTTTCTGCAAAACAATAGATTTTCCCCTGTGAGACCCTAAATTTTGTTTCGATTGCAACACCCAGCCGCAAATCTTTCATTTGTTCGTCGTTGTTGGTGAAACAATATCAGTGGCCAGGCTATTTCTCTCATCTTTCCTCTTCTCACTGACACAACCTCGTCTCAGTTCTCACTATCCCGCTGGTTTCTCTCTTATTCACAATCGCCTCTTGTCAGAGTAAGCCAATTCACTCACCAATTTCTCCTTCCTTCTCCAATCACTTGTTTTAGGGTTTCAGAATTGAGAATTGGGAATTCGAAATTGTTAATTGGAAAATTGCTTATCATATGCTTGTTTATGATGATTGCTTATTGTTCAAAATTGCTTATTATGTAGAAAATTGCTTATTGGTTTTATGTGTTGTGTAGAATTATTTATGGAAAATTGCTTATTCTTATATATTGGACCGGAGGGAGTAATTTATTTCTGATGGTGCTCACTAAAAAGAAAAGGTGTTTAAGAGCCGTCACATAAATGATGTTCACTACATGAAATTTGCCACATTGTTTACAAACAAATCTATACTTTTGTGCGGAGGGGAGGGGAGTGTAAAATCATCGTGACTTTAATGTATTTTTGTGTGATTTATGAGAGGGAAAGAAGGAAAAGAAATGATAGATAAGATACAAGAGAGATCAATACAAGAGAGAGATAGTCACAAATGTAGTACTTCTTCTGTCTCACATTAAGTGTTCTATTTGAGTTGTATACGATTATTATAAGAAAATGATTAATAATGTTGATTTAATGACAAAAATGTATCATTTACTATAGCAATCTTATTAATTATAGTTAGTGGAGTGATTAAAGTCTTAAAGATGGTCGAAATGCAATATATAAGAGTATGTTAGTTGAAAAGAATAATTAATGTTGTATTAGTACTATAAAAGAGAAAAATAATTTAATAAAAAAAACTATGAAAGATGACACCTAGAATGAGACGTATGGAGTAGTATATTTGAATCCATATCCTTAAATTTACTTTACTCTTATCATTGAGTTGACACCCCTTGAATATTGATAGTATTTGATGTCATGCGTGAATTATTTATAGACAAAGTTTATTTATAATTATTTTTTTAACAAAAATATTTTTTAAAGAGTAATCATTCGTTGTATTTCTTGGATCTGATATGCATTGTCATTATAGTCTTTAAATGTTTAAAAAATATAGAAGTATCTCTGAATGTGTCTTTTCTTAACGAATTTGATTCTCAAATGCAATTTTTTCTAATTAGATTAGTTCTCGAATGTATCGTTTACTACTAAACTTAGTACATTAAATTACTAAAAAAAAACACATTCTACAATTTTTTTATAATTTTAACATATTTAGAGAATATAATGACATCAAATCACATTTATTTGACCAAAAGGCATGATTATCCATAATCTATTATGGCGAGTGTTGTTGGTCAAAATGTTGAGAGATCTTCATATGAGAGAGATGATACAGAGGTGGTGATGTAGGCTTCATATTATGGTGAGTTCTAATCTACGGATCAGACCATACATTAATACTTCCATCTCCATTTCTCCTCCCATAACCAATTAATAGGGGAATGATGCTTCATATACTCCTTCACGCGTAACTTGGACTATGACCGAGCTCATCCGAAAATCTATTTGAAAATATTTTGCTTTGAAAACTCTATAAAGAATAGAGGAAGAGTTTGTGAGAAGCTTCCATCCTTGTTTATCCACCGTGGCAAGGTTAAAGCCTTCAAGATCCCGGAAATTCACGCCAATCTTTATGGATTGTTGTCATTTATCCCATTTTAGCCAATTGATACTTCACACTCTGCTTTTCTTCGAGCACAATAGAAATAGTTCAACATTCTTTCATATTCTTCTCCCAAAGAAGTAGGAAGAACAAAAACACTCATGCAAGAGACATAATCACTTATCATAATTGAGGCTTTGCAAAAGTTGGGATCTTGTTAAAATTCTAAATAAATATCTTACTAAAAATCACGGAAGCAGTGGATTTAAAGTACAATTTTATGGCCATTGAAATGGTTCATAAACCAACATGCATTTGATTACACTTCACACTTAGACTCTTCCAAATAAATCTTATAATAAGCAAGTTAATGTGTATCTACTAAATTTCTTGATGTATATCATGAAAAACAGTGAAAACTTGTTTATCTAGAAAATGAGATTTCTTCCTCAATGATTATAAAAATAGAAAACATAATCTTCAATAAATAATTAACATTTTCCATCCCAGGCATTATGCGCCCAAAATTTTACAAGGTGGAGGGAGATGAGAGTGCCCTTTAAAAAAATAAAAAAAATCCACTCTTCCTTTTTCAAGAGTATAAATTGCATAACCCTAGAATCTTGCATCTCTTGTTGTACTCTCTACATTTTTAAGCATATGGAGGATATATGGATGGCAGTTGTTTCCGTATATGCATTCAATTTAAGAATTGCTCATGAGATAAACAAAAAGAGTAACCATGCTAAAAACTTGTTCTCTAACTTCTGGCTAGTTATAAACCATATACCATCGGAAAATTTATGAAAACCTAAATTAGTAGTAGATCTTCCTGCAAAGGTTTTGCATTCATTGCCTACAAAACAACAAGATAACACTAAAGTATTATGTTAAGATACATAATTTTGAGCTCTTTTAAATGATTGTAAAGAACATCTATTTTGTGCTGGTGATTCTCGTCAAGCAAATTTTTGGCCCTTGTAATTGCAGAATTGATCTTCTTGTTCTCTTCTGTGGAAAGCATCAAGTTAATATCATGCTTCTTTAAAGCAGTTTCTATTCTGTAAATGTAGTCATCCAATTCATTCTTCACTTCAGCCATTTGTTTGAATTTCTTGTCTTCAACACTGTAAATCTCAGCTTCTTGAATCAATTTTTTAATCTCATCTGCTGATAACCTATCTCTATAATTGGTTATCATAATCTCATTCACGATGCCGGTGGATACTTCCTCAGCAGAAACTGTCAAAATACCATTTTCATCAATAGAAAAACATACACTGAAAGGATGGCCACGAGGTGCAAAGGGAATCCCAACGAGACGAAACGAACCAAGCAGATTGTTGTCATTGGCTCTAGTTCTCTCACCCTCGAAAATCTTTATCAAGGCTGAGGATTGGTTATCCTGAATAGTTTTATAATCTGATGTTTTCTTGACAGGTATGGTAGTATTCCTAGGAATCACTACCTTCATGCAATCATGATGTAGCTTAAGACCTAAAGCCAGTGGTGTAACTTCAATCAACACCAAGTTTGGAACATTGGTAATGCCATCAGTCAACAAAGCAGCCTGCACAGCTGCACCAAAAGCAATTGCCTCATCAGGGTTGATGCTCTTGCACAGATCCTTTCCACCGAAAAAGTCCCCCAATAGCTGCTCCACTTTGGGAATCCTAGAAGAACCACCAACAAGGACAACATCATCTACACTACTCTTGTCCAGATTAGAGTCAGTAAAACAACTCCTAACAGTCTCCATACATTCATTAAAAAGGTCCATATTGATTTCCTCAAACTTTGCACGAGTGATCGATGAAAAAAGTCGAACATTCTCAAATAAAGCATTAACCTCAATAGTGGCGTCAACAGAAAAAGAGAGTGTCCTTTTAGCCCTCTCGCACTTAGATCTCAACCTCCTCAAAGCCCTTGAGTTTCCGCTTATGTCAACTTTTTTCTTCCTCTTGAACTCCTTTACAAAGTAGCTCACCATTCTGTTATCAAAGTCCCCTCGACCAAGGTGAGTGTTTCCAGCAGTTGCCTTAACTTGGAAGACCTTACCCTTAATAGTAACAAGAGACACATCAAAAGTCCCACCACCAAGGTCAAACACAAAAATATTTCGTTCTCCGTCACAATTTGTTCTCTTATCAAGGCTATATGCAACAGCGGCTGCAGTGGGCTCACACATTATCCACAAAACATCAAGGCCAGCAATGGCACCAGCATCTATGGTGGCTTTTCGTTGAGAATCATTGAAATAAGCTGGAACAGTAATGACTGCATTTTTAACTGGTGATTCCAAATATGCCTCGGCAATCTCCCGCATCTTGCTGAGGACCATTGATGAAATTTCCTCCGCATAAAGGTTCTTCTCTTGACCCTTGTACTTAACCACAACCATCGGTTAGTTGTTTACATCAGCAATGACTTTGAATGGCCACAAGTTGATATCTTTTTGAACAACATCATCATTGAACTTCCTACCAATTAACCTCTTCGCATCTGTAAAAAACGTTAATAATTATTTCATAGCTTAAAGGCTGAAACAGTCATCATCGAGGAAGGCTTATTTGATCTCTAAGGAATGGAAAGTACTAATTTAGCTCTCAAAATTTCAAATGTTGTCGAAATTGTACTCGATATGTTGATCAGGACGAAAATGTCCATAAAAATATCTTAAAAATAACTAACTTATCATACCGTTGTGATTTTTGTAGACCAAATTGTCATAATAATGTAATTAGGGCCTGTTTCTCAGGACCAAACAAACCACACTACTTTTGGACCAATTTGAACCTTTACCATGTATTTTTTCATTCATTTGTGAAGCTAACATAGCAATAACAGTAGATATACAAAGGAGTAGAGAATAAAAGTTACCAAAGATAGTGTTTTGCAGGTTGGTGGCAGCTTGATTCTTAGCAGCATCACCAATCAACCTTTGCTTGTCAGTGAAAGCAACACAAGAAGGTGTTGTTTTATTGCCTTGTTCATTGTGAATAATATCGACTCTATTGTGTTGCTCATTCCACACTGCAACACACGAGTACGTTTGTACCAACTACCAAGGTCGATTCCCACAGCAGGTCCTTCGTATTTTTTCGGCATCATCATCTTTCAAGGAAGCAAAAGAAGAACAGGAAAACTTAGCTAGAAACGTTAACTAACCTTGTAGTAAGTTTTCTTGTCACACTCTGAGCAATTCCCTTTATTCCAAGGGAAAATGCTCGTTTTATATTCAACAAGTAACCTTGAGATTGATCAAGTATACTACTACAATAAATAACCGACGATACAATTATTTTCGAAAATGCTCTTTTACTTCAAAATTTTAATTTGCAGGTTGAGAAAGACGATACATGGCATTGGTATTTGGATAATTCTCGAGTTTATTCTGTTCGTAGTGCTTACCATTTACTGACGGCTCAACCTCTTGGTTCGACTGCGGTGGCGTCGTCATCGCTGTGGAATAAGGATATTCCATTGAAGGTAGTGCTTTTTGCTTGGCGTCTGTTTCGAGATAGGTAGAACATTCTAGCCCGGCAAGCCTATTGGTTCAACTTGACAAACTATAAAATAATTAAAAACAATTCCAATTCGGTTTTCACTTCAAAAAAAAATATTTACTGAAATTTCGACATAGTTTCCTAGCTTCTTTTATAAGCAAAATAAAGCCTGTTACTTGTTAAACAAATTCAACAAAATTTAAGGGATGAAAATTTGATGTGTAAACACGGAAAACTTGCATAAGAATTGGGCAACCATAATAACTTTATTTCAGAAAGTTGAACTTTATATATACATGCCTTCTTTGACTCATTAAACAAGTAGCATGGTTCAAAGAACTACTTGAGAAAAATTAATTAATGAAATAGCATGTGGTCAAAAGCATGCAAAAATAACTTTTGAAATATAATAAAAATTCTATAAAAAAAACACAATAGAAAGTGAATGGACAAATGATTATTTTAGGTTGGATTTTAATGTTCGGTCTAACCTTCGGTGTGCGTGTGAAGGTATGATATTAGTAAAATGGGAAGTGAGTTAGCATCGATTTGATCCATTGGTTATTTGAATCTCAAAATCAAAACCCGAGAACTAAACCAAGTTAGATCGGTTTGGTTTTTGAACCAATCCATATCAGGTTGAATACCTTTTATTGGTTGATACAATTTGAATTTTCGGTTTTGTCTAAACCACTTACCCCCTAATTAACAGTATTCATGTTGAAGTTTGAATATTTTTTCATATTCTCGTATTTGTGTCTAACCAAAAACTATCTAGAAAACTTGTATATCTAGAAAATGATGTTTAATCCTCAATGATTATAGAAAAATAAAAAGCTCTAACTATAGTTAGCATTGTCAATCTCAGGAATTATGCGAGAAATTTTTCAAGTTGGATCAGATGAGAATGTCTTTTTTTAAAATCAACTGTTCCTTTTTAAAAAGTATCAAATTGCAACCTAGAATCTTTTATCTTTGGTAAGGAGGATACATGGATTCAGTTGTTTATTTAGTTAGGTTATGATGAAAACAATTCTTTCTGTTACGTTTTCTATTACATCAGTATTAATTTTGTCTGATGAAAACGATTCTTTATAAAAAAAAAAAGGAAATCAGGTTGCCAACACTCTTGCTTATCAAGGTCTCATTTTCAACTCTAACTTTTTGGAATGAAACTCCTTTGTTTATTAGAGAGAATTATGAGACAAATAAACTAGGCATGCCTAGTTTTAGATTTATTCCTTCTTGATGGAGGTTTGGCTTGGTCCCCTTCATTTTGTATCTTTTCATCTCTAGTATATTTTGGGTTGGTTAATTAGCATCTTAGCTACACCCTTTTGCTTTAAAAATAAAAATAAAAATAATTCTTAAGAAAGTATATTGCAATTCAAGAATCTCTTATGAGAGATGAATATAATTTTCTTTATATGATTCAAAGTTCTCTCAGAAAAAAGAGGGAACTGTAACTTACTCTAAAAACATATAAGAAATATAATATAACATAAAAAGAAATTGAAAAACAAAATGATCAATGAACATTATAAGTTAAAATATATTTATTAATGATTAAGTTTATTTTCTTGTGCAAATTCTCACAAAACATACAAATAATTTGTTGCAAGTCTCAACAGCTTTAATCATTTTGCACAATTAGGGGGATTCTTAACGCAACAAGGGCAGTTCTTGGCCTCACATTCATCTGTGCATGTGACGCCGTAACCACCAAAACAGTCGCTTAAGCAATTGTTAATACAATGAGTACAGAAATCTTTAGGACTAGTATCTATATATCGAGTTGCGAAACATACTCGAGTCACAACCAACATAATCATTAGCATCATTATCATTATAGTGATACCTTTCTTCATCTGGTTTACTGCCATAACTCTACTCAATATTTATATTTTTCCTGTCTTTATTAAATTTACGAAGATTTTTGTATTTCAAGTTTTACGGTAGAAAAATATTTTTACATGACCTTATTTATAGCCAAAAATAAATTAGTAAATGATATTTATTATTAGAAATATTTTAATTATAATCAACCATTTTTTCAGTTAGCATATAATTCATGCTCTTTATTGATGATAATTTGACTCAATAAATGTGTAGTATACTTTAATCTACCTTTTTTATTTATTTCTAAAAAAAAATTGTAAGGATCTCATACCCCAAAAAAAAAGTAAAGATCTTGTTAACAATGAAATTTTCTATATCTTGATAAAGATTATGTTAACGTGTTCCATGTTTTTTTTATATATCATTGACAAAATTTTCATTTTTTTATATAAATTTAAAAACAATAAATATGTATGATATATGTTCGTTATTTTTTATATTAAATTATAATTACTATATTATATTTACTTTGACTATAAATAATATATAAAAAACAGAATTTAATTAATTACTAACATTTGAATAGTTGTTACTAAATATTAGAGAGTATTACACTAAAAATATATCAAAATATTGTAGTTACGAAAAAATTACATTAATTTGTCATCTTTTTATGTATGATTGCTAAAATTTTTTATATAAATTATAAATAATAAATATGTATCTCATGCATAATTTTTATATTAATTTATAAGTATCATATTGTAATTACTCTTATTATTATTTAAAAATATAAAACAAACCTAAATTTAACTAATTTAATGACATTGGAGTAGTTGTTACCATATATATTACAGACAATTTTTAAATTTCGTTCGTTGAATTTTCTAGGTTTGTTTGGTGGAGGTGTATGAATATGATGATGAAAAAAGGGAAAAAATAGTTAGTGGTGGTTCACAGTAAGATATAATAGATTTGCATGATCCAACAGTTACCTTTTAAAAATATGATCAAAGGGTTGGAATTGAAAAAATTAATAAGGTTTATGGTGAACCACTTACAATACAATGTTGACCCACCTTAAATATTTAGGGTTAAAAACTAACGAAGAGGACCAATATGACTAACAACATCATAGATAAGGGACCAAATTAATTTATTTTAATAGTTGTGAGATCACTTTGAAACAAATAACTAAGTAAGGGACTGGGGACCCAATAGTACATAAATATATAAGTGGGAGTCTCTTACATCTTCATCTCACATGCAGCACAGACACATTTGATGGTCCACCAGGATATGAATCCATCTCGATTACCTCTTCCTCAACATCTTGGTGGACATCATTGTCATTCTCATCAACCTCATCATGCTCTGAAACCTCCTCCTTAATATGGGTTGGGTTCAATCTCATGCACCTGACACTTTCTAAATCTATCAGTATTGCTGCTCCTGCCCCTACCCCTTCTCGCTATGCCCTCCACTTTAACCTGTTGTGTCCTCTCTCGCCTAATGAATGCAATCATGGTAGGTCTGTCACGTCTAATTCAATCCATGTGTTGGTCCATATCTGAAACAATCAAAATCACATAAACAAAAATACACAAACAAAAAAAAAACAGTTTCAACACATACTGAACATATTCAAATTATATAATACAAACCATAAACAAATTTGTTCGGATTATATAAGTCGAACGTGTTCAACACCTAAAATAAAATAAAAAATCAAATGAAAGAACAATAGATCAAAGGAATGCGACCTTACCTTGTGTTTGGCGTTTGAAAAGGCTTAAAATGCGATGATTTCAACCACACACAAAAAAAACTTCAAGAATCACACATTGTGTAGTTGAATAGTTGAATAGTTGTTTAGTGGTTTGGATTTCGGGTGGTGTGAGAGTAGTTTTAGGACATAAAATTGTAACTGTGTAAATCAGGGTAGTTTTTGAGTTCATGCTATATAATCTGAACGGGGTAAATGAGAAACAAGAAGTGTGAAAAAAAGAAATTCTCAATATATTTTCTACTACTTGATCGATAAGTCATATCATATCATTTTTGATCCAACAGTAAGACTTCTTAATCCAATAATGAAAATAAATTTGAACATAGTGCGAGATTTGTCTCTGTTGCACCACAAGATTGATCTAATTTGACTTCCAACAACCATAAATTGTCATGTTTCAAAGCACTTTCACCGCGAAGATAAAAAAACCATAAATTGCCACTACTACAACCTCAATTTGTGTTTAATGTGATTCTACCTCAGGCAAATATAAATTAAGACGACAAGTGAATGATAAGTGCAACAAGTTAGAGATATCGTCCAAGTTATAGACATCTCATCACATAAGAGATAGAAGTTGTTGATCTCTTTTTGCCACCTCTCTTAACAAAGAGAAAAAGAAGACGGCATTCCAGAATTAACATTCAAATCACATATTTTTGTAAAGGATAAAGTAAGAATAGAATGTAGGGAACCCATTTGGTTGGCCTAGAGGTGTTGGTTTGTGACGTTGGAGTGTGCTCATAACAAGATCTTAGATTTGATTCTGAGCCAATTTCGACGGGCTAGGTCTATAGAGAGTTATGATTTGGCTTTAATTGGGTCCCGCAAGTGGATGTTGGGATTGAACCCCACATATTAATCGGTCATTGGCTAGATACCGAATTTAAAAATAAAAAAAATAGAATAGAATTAGTGTAGGGGAGTGTATTAGAAAAAAAACCAAGGATGCTGATATCAAGTGCATGGGTTTGAATCAAGTTAATTTTAGAAGTTTTTCACTTTTAAATTTTATGAATATTTCGTTTCAAGAAAAATCTAAAATTGTCAAAAAAAATATTCGGAACACGACTATAGTTCGTATTTCTCAAAAATCACGGAATGGAAATGGTTTTCTCGATCATAAACCAATTGCATTGGATTACATTTACACCCCACACCTGAATTTTCTAAATAAATATAAAATGAGAGTTGATGTGTATCTACTAACTTTCTTAAAATCCTATGACAAACAAAGACTGGTAGAGATAGAATTGAGAGATTTGTTACATTTGAACCAAAGCTCAATCGGGTTGTAGGATGTTGAAGTATAACACAACCATCTTAGTTAGAGTGTGGTTAGTACTTAGTAGTTAGTTTGATAATAAGTAACTAACTTTGTTAGCTAGTTAGATTATGTTTTGTAAAAATAACGGATAACTAATAATCTAGTTGATGGTAACTTATAGTTGATGGTTGATGTGATGAGTGGCAACTGATAAATTAATCGAAGTGTTAGGTAAAATTAGTAGCTCAACTAACTAAAATGACATAAAATCATATATTTAAATTATAATAAAATTTATATAAAATAATATATGTAATTAGAATTTAGTAATTTAAATTTGGCTTAAATAAGTAAAAGGTGTTTGTAAGTTAACACGTTTTTGGTTTTAGTACATGTATCTTTTTTTGTTGCAGCATATGTGGATGAGTTGACAACTGGTGGTCTTAGTAGAGGGAGTAAAATAAAAACGCATATTTACATAGAGACGAAATTAAAAAACATAATCATCAAATTTTAAAATTTAAAACCCATTATTTCCACCTTCTTCCTCACTTTGTTCTTTCTCTCTTCTTCATTCCTTCCATGCCCACCCTCTCATAGAAGAAATATCATTGATTTTATCTTATCTTATATTAATATAATTTTACATTGTATTTCAATCAAGTTTTACCATTTAGATATTTGGTAACACAGACCACTATGAGGAATATTGAATATCATATTCAAACTCAAAAATCATTACCAATCTGCAAGAATTGAGCACAGTAGAGAATCAATTCAAATCTAAATAAGATGTCGTTATAATAATAAGCCTGGATTAAAACAAAAAGAAGTTTGAATGAATCATAATTTTGTACCCTTTTCTAAAACTTTAGGACACATGATTTACAGAGTGACTCAGAAAGAAGTAAAGCAGATTGGTAGAGATAGCCCATAATACTCACTTGTCTCCATTATAAAAACAATATAAACCACTTAAATGCCTTAGGTTTTTTTAAACGAGCCGTAAGAAATATACCAACCAATTTTCAATAGAAATGAGCTTATAGACAAAAAGGAATCGACAGAGTTATAGTTCAAACTTGAACTTTCACAACAATAACGATCAATAAAAGAATATTAACAAAGATATGCAGTCTCATCAGAACTTCTGAACTACAAGATGCATAATACAAGAGGCATTTGAAAGCCTACACAAGCACTGTATATCTTGCAATGAATGATGAAATTCCTCATCACAATCACGTTGAACCAATGAAGAGTATGGAAATCAATTTTAAGTAACATCTTCAAAAATTTACAAAGAAACAAAATGTTAAAAATACCAAACAGTCTAAGACATGACTGCATATGCACATTGTTTCTCATACTAGGTTGGTTCTTGTACTTTATTGTTGTGAAGCTGATAGTTTGTGTTTGCTTTGACACGTTGATGCATAATTGTCAATTGTAGATAGTAGCACATGGAAGGAATGAAGAAGAGAGAAAGAAGGCGGAAAGAATGAATTTTAAATTTCAAAATTTGATGTTTTTTAATTTTGTCTTTATGGAAATATGCGTTTTTGGTTTTAATCCCTCTACTAAGATCAGTTGTCAACTCATCAAATGTTACGCTATGCTTTTGTTAGCTAGCATTTTTATTTTTTTTTGCTAAACTGCATTTTTCGCCCCCTAAGTTTTAAAATGTTGCGATTTTGACCCCCTATTAAAGAAAATGAAAATTTGTCCCCTAAAATCTCGAGAAGACGCCACATGTCCCAAAAAAAGAGGTCATAATCGCAACATTTTGTAAAAATAAGGGGTCAAAAAACATATTACCCTTATGTTAGGAGGTCAAAAGAGCATATTTCCCTAAACATGGGTCACTTTTGCAATTTTTTTAATAGGGTGTCAAAATCACAACATTTTAAAACTTAGGGGTGAAAAGTGTAGTTTAGACTTTTTTTTTACGGAAACGGACGGCAGAGACATGTCAAAAGGTTAAGTAAATACAAAGGTTGTTTCGCAACAAAAAAAGATACAATGACTAAAACAAAAATTGCGCTAACTTACAGGGACCTTTTACTTATTTAAGCCATCGAATTTTTTTTTACATAGTAATTTAAATTTATTAATTTCTAAAATGAAATAGGGAATGACGAAGAACAAAAGCCAAACAATAAAGCAATCGTCAGATTTCATTTTTCAACATTTGGAATGTAAAAACAAGCACCAGTTTTTCTTCGAAATCAAAATGAAACGAAGTAGCAACTACCGAGGGTAGACATGAATTTTAGATAAATTAATAAAGGTAACTGTGAAATAAAAGATGATAAGCTATAAACTATAAGTTTGTTGTAATACCTCGCTAAATTCTAAATAGACTGGTGTAACAGTTGACTATGTCATAACGAAAATAATTTCTAAATGGTTAATTCTTTATTGAAAAATGCGAAGATATTCGGTGAATATTTCACACGTTATCCCAACGGACTTGAGGAACTACATGGTTATGAGTTGAAGGAGGGTAATTGTGTCTTTTCCCTCGGATAGCATTTTGGTAATTTGGTACTTGAGATTTTTTTAGTAAGGGGTAAAATGGTAACTTTTCCATTCAATATTATTTAAATGACAAAGTACATGTTTTTCTTCATTCTTCTACATACTTCCTCTCTCTAAAAATCAATATTTATGTTCTCGTGAACTTAACTCAGTTGGCAGAGACAATACATAATATAGGTAAGGTCTAGGGTTCGAACCCGACCACCACAAAAAAAAAAAAAAAAAAATCAACATTTCTCTCCTCCTTCCCTTTAGCCATAACCGACCCTTCACCACCAAGAATCCCAACCTCCAAATTCATTCAATCTTTCATAGAATCACTACAATCCCAACCTCTAAATTCATTCGATCTTTCATGGAATCACTACAAAAATCATGCATACGAGTTCTTAGGAGTGGTCTAAGCAAGGGCCAAGTTTCAAAAATCACTCCTTCTCTCCATTTAACTCAACCTCCCCTTTCCTCTTATTTTTTCAATTCTTCATTTCTCTTCTAAATCTCAAGGAAACCAATATCTAAGCTTGCTTTTGGAGCACCGATGAGTGGAATAATCACTTGGTAAGCTTCAAACTTTCCTCCTTTTTTTAATTTATGTGAGGGTCGAAACCCACCACCATCACCTCTAATGTCACTTTGTTGAATTGTTCAATTCTATGCTTTAGGAATGCAATTATGTTGTGGTGATTGTGGTAGTGATTTGTTTGATGCATAAGGTGCTATGGAATCATATTCAAGGTGAGTTCACTATTAAGTTTGAATTTTTTGAGAATGGATGGAAATAAGAGACTTGGGATTTAAGAAATTATTATGGAAAAATGGTATAACAACTTGATGAATTATTGTTGTTGTGTATTAAGCGATAGATGTGGTTATTAGTGACTAAATTTGGAATTCATGATTTTTGAGACAAAATTTGTATGACATATATGTGATATTTTCGTCATGGGTTTGGCTGTGTAACCCGTAATTAAATAATTATTGGATTTTCATATTCTCATTAAATTCCCTTCGATTCATATATAAATTTTACATGTTTCGGATTAAGAATGGACTCAGAAAGCGCATTTAAAGTTTGGAAATTCATGCTGAAAATGACTTACGGGTTTGATGTGGATTTTTCCGCAATAAGCTACAAAGTGGATTTAAATTGGTTATAAATGATTTCATGTTGATTATGGATGCCATATGGTTGAGCGTGAAATTGATTGAGGTATGAAATGCAAAAGTGAGACGAGCCTAGGTCATTTCAATGATTAATGGTGAGTTCCTTTAGATAGTAATGAAACCTTCCATTTTTGGGTAGTGAATTATGCCATATGATAAATAACCTTTGAGTTAGAATAATTTTGTTATAGTTAGTATGGATATAGTTTTGGCCAGTACTAACGCTTTAGCTAGACACCCTTATTGATCTGTTCTAAATTCCTTTTTGTTAATGTGTATTGATTTGTTCTAAATTCCATTGCTAGTACTAATGTTGGAGAATGGAATCAAGGCAAGTATTCGATACATATATATATATATATAACTTTGGTAAAATTGACACTTGATTATGTCATTAGTCACTAGTTTATTTTATTTCTATGATTACTTGAAATCGAATATTTGCTTAATATGAACATCTAGCAATGAATGCTATGCAATCCTCCAACTTAGGCACTAGTATAAGGATTGTTGCATGTTGACATAATAGGTACATTAGAATGAAATTGATTATGAATAACAACTCATGGGCTTAATTAGTCGAAGCTGATTTTATCAGGATATTTTATAACATTGTAGGAATGACATATGACAATTATATGCCTAGAAACCGAATAGGTTAGCATGAGCAAAACATGAAAATGTTAGACTTATCATAATTAATTTCAGATTAAAGACGTGGTTACTACATCTTTACTATTAAATTCAGAGTATTGTCATTATAAGAAAATCAGTTAAGATAAAGTATGTCTCTCTAATTCCCCGTTAGTAGTGGAGTTGAGGGTTATTTTAGTTATCGGAAATCAGTTAAGTTATAATCCTCTAACTCCCCTTTAGTAGTGGAGTTGAGGTTAATTCATATTATAAGAATCAATTCAGTTTATAATATTAAAACATGTTTAAGTCGTGGCATTCGCTATCCCGTCAGTTGGATACGAAAGGTTCCTGCCAGTTGGAATGGGCACTATCCGGAAGGATGACCACGCGACGACAAGAGGAGTCCGGTATCCCCGTCAGTTGGGTTTCGCTAGTTGGAATTATTACCGGTTAGTTCATGGGAACAAATTTTGGGGTTACTCAACCTGGGTTTATTCCGTAAAATCAATCCATATTAATTGTTTGTTCAACACTAACATTTCTAACATAATATGACAGACATTATGAATATGTTTATGTACAAGAATATGAATATGATTATGAATAAGAATATGACATTATGATAGAATCATGATAGTATTCCAAACAACGATCATAGTTATCCCTTGATCGCTCAGTTGTGCATGATAAACCTAAAATGGGTTGAGTTTGGAATTAGATGGCGATCATAGGTTCCCCTGAGATTGCCTACAACCTAGGATAGGACGATAGGTGGAACTAACTGAGACATCCTGTCTCACCCCAATTCCTTTTATTTTTATTTCAGATACCTTGGTTGTTAGATGGCAGGATGGTTCGTGTTGAAGAAGCCAAAGTAGCTGAACATTTATGTATACTTGTCTTGTATTATTAATTGTTTGTCATTTGTAGGTATAAAGTACATGTCAGTGGTACTATTTCAGATGTATAAGACAAGGTTTTCTACAATTTCTTCATAAACATTTTATTATTGTAATTTGTATGTATCCAATGTCAAGTTTAATGCACATGCTAGATATCCTAGGCAATTTCTAGTATGGGTGTTATATTTGTGAAATAAGTCATAACCTCGTGATGAAACAACGATTACTAAAATAGTTTTTCTAGTCATACGAACTTATAAGCTACACGCTATAAACTCGTTTTTTGACCTTACCATCCAGACTCTTGGTGGATTTTTATTTTTTTTACATGAAGACCCTTAGGTAAATCCTTATTTATTAATTTTGTTAGGTCTGCAGCAACTTAAGCTAATAATTTCCCTCTAAAATGCTGCATTAGGTTAGCAGCAATTTAACCTAACAAATTCCCTTTAAAATGCTGCAATCCCTAATATTTGTCCTCACTGATGAGTTTTTCATTCATGTCTTATTGTGTCATCGTTTGTATATATCTATTGTTTCTGTAGACTTTTTTTTTGACAAGTTGTTATACACTTATTTAATACGTTTGCAAACAGAATACCCTAATTTCCATGCAAACTCGGCTTATATAGCAAACTCTAAACCGTGTTTCTCTCAAAAAATAAAACCTAAACCGTGGTAAATTACACAGACGTTATACCCCTTGGAAAATAGACAGCTCTTCAACCAAGCACACATCTTCAAAATAATTAATACGTTGTATAAGATCTCTTCTATTATTAAATTCTATGATATATGCAGATATGATATGTATTTGGTTGAAAAAATATATTATTACTTTTAGTAAATATCAAAGTGTAATTATTCTTTTTAGAGCTGTACGTGTAATTTAGAAATTCTATTAATTGAAGTGACTCTGTTTTTCATGTTAGTAGAAATTTAAAACAATTATTACAAGTTAATTTTTGATGTTTAACTATAAAAGTAATAAATAAAATTGACCCGTGCAACAATATAATATTGTATTCTTTTTATCTTTTTTCTTATAATTTTTTAAAAAAAAATGAGAAGATAATGTCCCAATAATATCTTGTGATAAAATGACAATCTTTAATTGATTAGTTTTTCAAAACTAAAATGTAAAATTTGATAAGATTCAAGTGTCATTGAAGGATATAATAAGACAAATTTGATTGTAATATTGTATCTCTAATAATCTAATTTGTGTTTATTGATCTGACTCGTGATCTTATGGGTTAAATATTATTTATTGGTCTCTATTATAGTCGACAAGATCCGTACGTCGCACGGGTCAAAAGTCTAATTGTATAGTAAAGTAAAAATGAGCTTAACTCTGTCTTGCGCGCGTCAAATAGCTTCTTTTATAAGCAAAATAAAATATGTTACATGTAAAACAAATTCAACAAAATTTAAGGGATGAAAGTTTGACGTGTAAACACGGAAAACTTGCATAAGAATAGGGCAACCATAATAACTTTATGAGTAAATTACACTCCTCTCCCTTTAAAGATGTTTGAATTACACTTCCCTCCTCTATAAGATGTTTGAATTACAGGTTCTCCTTTAATAATTAAATATGCACTACACTTTAATCTATTTTAACATAATAATTTTTTTAATGATATATACTAACTTTGAACCACCATTTAAGAAAAATAATTTCATTTCTTTATAGTTTAAATGCCAATGATAATTAAAGTTAAATATTTTGATATTAATTTTATAATTTAGAGTATAAAATTAACTTTTAAATAACCATATTTTATTGTCTTTAGTAATTTTTCACATATTTAAATTTTATTTTGAGTTGTTTCATATTTTATAATAGGGTTTAAAATTATATGTTAATCAAATTGTGAAAAAAATAACCAAAAAATATGTATTCAAATTTTGGTTATATT
>Ga0315913_1001168_pt1 | contig 27821 bp, 12 predicted proteins | sample MpolsnodulesMG_FD_207736 | JGI IMG/M metagenome (GOLD analysis project Ga0315913, IMG submission 207736) | Medicago polymorpha root nodule microbial communities from Los Angeles, California, United States - small nodules | ecosystem: Host-associated > Plants > Roots > Nodule | place: USA...
AATATAGCGAATTTTGATTTTAGTCCCTAAAAAATTAAACTGAATGTTTTCATCCACACAAATTTTTTTATTTTGTTTTTCGTCCTTAATGGCCATTTTATGTTCATATAAATGGCAAAATTATAACTCTTTTATGTTCAAATTGTATCCATGTTATGTCCGTTTAATTTTATAGGGACTAAAATCAAAATTCGTTATATTTATAGTGACGAAAAACTTATTTAACCCTAAAATAAATTAATATAAGTATTTTACTTTCCTATTATGAATTTGGTGAATCATGGAATTAGGGGTTGTTTCGTTTCAAAAGATTTATTTTTAATCACAAATATTTATTTTTAAAATAATTTAATGCAAGTATTTTACTTTCCTACTATGAATTTGGTGAATCATGGAATTAGGGGTTGTTTCCTTTCATAAGATTTCTTTTTCACTCGTGCGTCCGTCTTCTTGCTTTTTTTTTTATTGCGCTAACGCGTGTACATTATCAATGATATTTTATAGAAATTTTGCGTGTAAATTACAAACTATACTTTTTATAAAAAAAATTAAATAGATTAAAATTATAAGTATAGATATTTGTGATTTTCAAATATAACAAATTCAACAAACCATATATATCTTTTGCAATAACAATAGTAATGTAACAAACTCAACAAACCATATTTATCTTTTTACATCAATAATATAATAAATATAACAAAAATTCTTATTGTTTTTAATAACACCAACACTATAACATTATTATAGGAAAAATTTGTTTAATGGTATAATGATTTATAAAAAAAATTAAATTGTCGGTGGTATTAAAAATTAAAAATTTATATTTATTTTTTTGAAAGAGAGATTTATATTATACTTGTTAAATTATTGTTTTCATTGAAAAAGATAAACATGATTTTTTGGGTTTGTAACAATTTCAAAGTTACAAATATATTTTTTTGAATAAGAAAGTCACAAATATTGATACTTATGATTTTAATCAAAATCAAAATTTCATATAAAATATCATTCATAATTTACGTGCGTTAGCGCAATAAAAAGAGCAGAAAGACTGACACGAGAGTATCTTTTTGCTAGTCATTTTAAAGTATTATTTTAATTTTTTTACTTTAAGTATTTAAATGATATAAGTATATATTTATAATTTTTATTGAAAAATAAAAAAAATCTTAAACAAAATAAATAGCTTTTGACTAAATTATGATATACGTTTCATTTTCTATTTCTTTGCATTAATTTTTTGAAAAACATTGACCAGAGGTGTATTCAGTTTATTTCTGATTAAAAAAAAAAACACATTTTTAGTCCTTTCTAATTTTTGTTTATGTTCATGTATTTTCTTAAAAAATATTAAAAGAATGAGAAAGCAATTTGAAATAATATACAAAATTTCCTTAAAAAAATACACTATGTATATAATAAAATGAATTATATATGACATTTTTAAAGTTTTGATAAAATTCATGTAAGTTTTTTTCTTGACTATATATATGTGTGTGTGAGGATATATACTATAAGAATGGTTATCTTATATGAGAATGATGAGAATAGTTATCAACCGTTAAATCAAAAATAGATGGTTGAGATTTAAAACAACGTGTTCTTGAAATTTTATATATATTCGGTGGCGGAGCCAAATTTTTATGAAGGGGCCATAATTTTAAGATATAAAATATATTGTGACAAAAATAATTACAATTAAAGTTGCAGTCAAGTGGTTCGTTTGTTTCTATGTTGCTTCCTAACCATGGTTTGATACTTGCATTTTACAATGTTTTTATTGCATTTTTCGTTTAAAAAATACAAAAAATACAAGTCAAAGTTAAAGATTTACAAAAAAAGAATTGAACACAGGACCTATCATTGGAAGGTGAGGCGCTTCACGACTTTTCTAGAGTGTAAAGACAGTGTTTGTAATGCAAACGTTAATATATATAACATAACATTTAGTGAAGAATGTGTACATATACCTATTAAAAATGATATATATTTTTTTAAACATTAGGGAGGTCATGGCACCCCCCGCAACCCCGGCTCCGCCTCTATATATATATTTGGTGTATATTTTTCAATATCTCTTGGAAACTCCCACCTAAAAATCAAATTTTGAGCTGACATTTTACAGACTTGATAACAGTCAGTCATATAGTGTTTTTGGCATTGTTTAGGAATCAATTTAGAGTCATTCTAGCAAATTTTCCTTAATTTTGGTTAAGTTTTTGTAAATAAATTGATGGATGAGTATGAAAGGGCAATTATAAGCACATGACCTTGAACCATATCAAACCAGACAACTTTATGGTAATGTTATTCTTTTAAAAAAGAATATCAAAGTGAATTCTTGAGGTATAGTCACCACGAACATTTCCACGAGGAGAAATGAGACAAGAGATATGAATTGATAACTATTGCCTCATGCATGATGCATGCCATGAGCAGCGCGCCGTGCATCCAAGAAGGAAGATCAAGAGTACAACAATTGCCTCATGTCTAGATAAATAGTCCATAAATGCTTACCCCTTTCATGTTTACTCCATGTTTTGACCCTCTACGCATTAACCGACCATGATTCAACCCTCCAACAGCTCTAAGGTCATGGCGTTAAAGAAAACATTTTAATGTCAAGGACTATGTTAACTAACAAGGGGAGCAGTCAGTGACTATTGTATCTGCTCACTACACATTCAAAGATGAAAATGACTAGCTTCAACTGACATTTGTTGTCTTTCCTCTTTGGTCATTTCATTAATGGGGTAATAGTCATTTTGGTTATTGAATATGTAACAAGTAGTCATAATAGTCGTTCATTATATCGAAATTGAAAATAGTATCTGATTGTGCACTATGTTAGTCAAAATAGTCATTTACGTTAAAACGCTTCATTAACATTGTCATATTAATCCTTCTATATACTTACTTATTGTCATATCAGTCCATGTAAATAATTACAATAATTACTTACTGGTAGGGGAGCTCAGAACCAAACCGATATAAAACCGCAAACCGATCCAAAAAATTGAAGACCGCAAAAAAACCAATATTTTTGGATATGTTTGGGTCATCTATAGTAAGAACCGACTGGCTCGATTTGGTTTTCGGTTCATAACTTATAAACCGGACCGATCCGCATTTATTATAAAGTAACCAGACTCTTGTACTACTCTAGATCGGTCCATTACCCTTTGTTGACATAAACTCTTCAGTTCACTTACCAATGCAACCACCAAGCAGTGTGTCTAATTCCTTCTTTTTGTTATACTCACCAATGAAAATCCAAACAGTACCTCATCCCTCTTCTCTCCTCTCCCCTTGCAATGCATCGCCCACTAGTGCCGCCACCGCACCGCTGATTCCTTCATCGTCTTCGGCAAGCATCACCAACAATCCTCTCATCAGCTCCGATTCTCCTTCTATCGGTCTTCAGGTAATATTTTCGTGTATACTCATTACTACTCTGATATTTTTTTTCTTTCTCTTCAGTCACTGAATGAATTAGATTAGAAAGAATGGGTTTTTGGTCCAGTTTGTGAAAATCCAGGATCAAAGTGTGCTACTATCTCATTTAAAGTTGTCTTCTTTGTGAAAACTCTTTAAATTGCAATAGAAATTCTGCATAATACATATTAAATTTTAAAAATGTTGATTTTAAATTGCAGTAGAAATTCTACATTATACTTTTTAAACTGCCTTTCGATTTTTGCTTTGATTTTGGCTTTGCAGTGAAAAGATTGAGAATGTTGTACTTCTGATTTAATCTTTTGCTAGATGGACCACTAAATTTTGGATTTTGGCTAGATGGACTACTAAATTTTGGATTTTGGCTGGATGGACTAATTAATTATGAATTTTGTTTTACTTGATGATAATTGTTGAAACTTTCTGATTTTGGTTTAAGTATTGTTTCTAATCAAATTAGACAAGATGGTTTGTTTCTTACTTTTGTTGTACTCCTTATGTTACTCAGGTGGTTTTGGTTAGTTAAGGTTATGATGGTACTAAGGTTATGGAGCTGGTTTGATGACAATACTAGGAGGGTGGTAGGTAATGGTCGAAATACTTTCCTTTTGACTGATAATTGGTTGGGTGGAGCTCCTTTAAGGCTTCAGTTCAGCCGCCTTTATGAGTTATCAGTGCATAAGGAGTGTTTAGTGGAGGATATGTCAAGATTGGGGTGGGAGGAAGGAGGAAATGTGTGGGGGTGGAGGAGACGTATGTTGGCGTGGGAGGAGGAGAGTGTGAGGGAGTGCTCTGCTTTGTTAAATAATGTTATTTTGCAGGATAATATTCAAGATTCGTGGAAATGGCTTCTAGATCCTTTACACGGCTACTCGGTTCGTGGGACTTATCGTTTTCTCACATCTGGTGACGACCTGGTGGTTGGTGGCGCAAATAACAATGTTTGTCATAAGTTAGTTCCTTCTAAAGTTTCTCTTTTTGCTTGGCGTGTACTTCAAAACAAAATTCTGACAAGATTAAACTTGGTGAGAAGCCATGTGCTTCAACCTAACGACAACTTGTGTGTCGGAGGGTGTGGTACCATCGAGACGGTGGATCATCTTTTCATTGGTTGCGATATTTTTGACACTGTTTGGTACTTAGTCTGTCATTAGCTTGACATTTCTTTTGTTTGTCCAGGATGGGTTAATGATCACTATCTTCACTTTATTAATTTGGCGGGTGTACCGCGATCTTCATATTTATATCTTAAGGTTATTTGGCTTGCTTCTGCTTGGGCAATTTGGAAGGAAAGAGACAACCGTGTCTTCAAAAATACAGTAATCGATCCTAACAATATTCTGGAAAAAGTGAAGTTGAATTTTTTTTATGGTTATCTTCGGATCACACTCCTATTGCTTTTGGTTTTCATGATTGGTGGAGACACACCCACTCCTTTGTATGGGTGTCATGTAATTTTGTTATTAGTTTTTTGGTGGCGGCAACCTCATGTTAGGTGCCTTGACTGTGTAACAGATATTGTGTGATTCATCACTTTTAGCACAGCTTGTGCGGGGTGAATCACTTTTCGTTTGAGCAATATGTTCCATTTTGATTTGTTAAAAAAAAATTTGATCTTTGATCTTGTGCTGTTATTTTGTTTGTTTTGTTGACCGGTTATTTGTCTTTTGTGATCAAAATGATAAGGCGTTTGGTCCTTAATATTTTTTTTGTCAAGTAGCCTAGTGGTTAGATTCACACACATTATATGTGCAGAAGTGGGAGTGGAGAATCTGGGGTTCGAACCCCTGCCATGCACAAATTATCCCTGGTAGCTACCAGCTGAACTACACTTACGGAACCAACATTTGTTTCTTTATTTATGATTTAATTGACACATTCTGCATAATGCTTATATATTGCATATCTATGCAATATAATATATTTGTTTGCACCAACTTATATGCATCCAGTATAATATATGAAAACAAGTCCTACAGCTTATATAATTACGAAAGACTTGTCCAAAACAAAATATAATTACGAAAGAATTTGCTACAACCTAGTATATGAAAGAAAAAAGAAATAACTACAGCCTATACTCTCTCAAAAAAAAAGAAAAAGACTACAGCCTATATGAAATCGTACTTGGAATTATATATGTATGCAGCTAAAAAAAAATCTACCGTCAAAATTATTTTTAATATGAACATTATTATCACTTATTTATGTTATGGATAACCGAAAATCGATCCAAATTAAACCGCGTTAAATTGGATCAGTTCGGTTTGATTTTTTTTAAGCACCAACCAAACGGAGCCGAACCGCATATATTATAATTTTTTGGATCAGATAACTTTTTGCCTCATAACCGAGTCGAACCGCACCGCGAACACTCCTACTTACTGGCATATCACTCCCCTACAAAAAGGAATAAATGTCAGCATTGATTGACTGTTTTAATATCAGAGACTATTTTGACTAATGAATTGCTCAATCATGGACTATTTTAAAATTTTGATACATCGAAGAACTATTGTGCATATTCATTACACGTGCATGGACCAAAATGACTATTATCCCTTTCATTGATCTATAAAAAAAACAAGGATATGTGCACAAACAGGGGTGGCCCTGAAGGTGGGCGGGAGGGGCGGCAGTCCAGAGTACCATTTTTTTAGGGGCACCAAAATTATTATTATTATTACCTAGTAGTTAGTTTAGTATTATATAGATATAATTTTTTTTAATTGTCTTTGTGTAATTTTTTTAAATATCTGTGTAATTCTATTGAAAAAATATTGTTAAAGAGCTTTGATTATAAATAAATTTTTATTAAGTAAAAATGCAAGAAGAAAAATATTAGAATAATTAAAAGGATAAAATTTTATTGTTTCGTCCAGAACAACAAAAATCTTAGGATCGGCCTTAAGTACAAATATCATCATTCTCATATATCTTACCCTAATGACTTAGTATTTACACTAATTAGAGAAAAATTAATGGATTTTCTATTATTCCAAGTTAATAAGTGTCGTAAATTTGACGCTTATGAACTCTCTACGACATAGAACTTAATTTGTTTGACATCAAACAAAAGTCTTATAAAAAAGTATTTCAAAACATGGTTCAAATATTTTTAGAGCATAAATGACATTCAAGATTTGTAAGCAATCAGACACTTTTAATTTCAATTTCAAATGAACATTTTCAAATCTGTCAATTTCTTACTTTATTTTGTATATCTATGTCTGCAGTACACAAATTTTTTAATTAAAGTCTCTTGTTAGTCAATCTAGTTTTCATTTGTTTTCTTTGTTTTGATTTTGGGATTGTGATCCAACACTTTTCTTCCCAGATTTACTACTAGATTTCTTATCTTTTCGAATAACCCTTTGTGCCAATGTCTTGAGAGAAATTGTAGCATCCAAAGGACGAATAACTTCCTTCAACTCCTGCCAATCAAGATCTTCTAAGTCACCATCTTCATATTGAACCTTGTACCACCCAGATTCTTTGTCATAGTCGATTACTTTACCCGAGTAATACTTTTCCCTAAACAGTTTTTGAACATTCCTCCCTACAAACCAATCACCTAAATCCAAATTTCCATGAGTTTCAACCGCACTTGAAGCGTCACGGGACGGGACAACACCGCTACCATCGGGGACTATTGCAGGCGCCCCGTTAATTACAATAGCAGACTCTCCAGGGATCTCATATATCCCTGTTGCAAAAGCATTTGATTCCTGCTTATTTCCTTTGTCTGATTCCATTTTGAATAAAAACCTAAAACAAAACATAAAAACAATCAATTTATTATGAAAAGACATGATCTTATGTCTAAGCGAGATTTTAACATAATCAATCAAAGAATCGAACAAATCACATAAGAAATTTTGCGTGCCTAAAAAATAAACATGAGACATCTTGACTTAATTAAATTTGAGTTTGAAATAAGGTGACATGTCGTAGTCGATTTTTATTAGTAGTGCTAGTAATTGAGGCAAATGTAATTCTAATCAAAAACACGTTTAAACACCATAGCATGTTAAAGAATGATCAAAATAAATTTTATGAGAGAGAATACCCAAGACAAACCTTGCGATGTAACTGCAGTGTTCTGCTGTATGTTTACCCATTTTCCCCTACCAAAGTGTGTTACTTTTATAGCCTAAACAAAATCATTCTTTATTAATTACAGAAATAATATAATAATTTTTCTTTGACTGGAAAAATAGTTTTATATTAAGTTTTCCTTTTAAGCTATTTTCTTTCCTTCCTTCTAAAAATAAATAAAAGCTATTTTCTTTCCTATAATCAATTTAGTAAATCGGTGGATGCGCAGGCGTTGTTTCGTTTCAAGAAATATTTTTTTTTAATTACAAAATCTTTGTGATGATTATAAAGTAGTATTATTTTAATTTTTTACTTTAAATATTTAAAAGAAATAATTTAATATTTTATAATTGTTACTTTTTTGAAGGAATTTTATACTACCTTCGTCCCTATATATAAGACTCTTTTGCTAAAATTACGGGAATTAAGAAACTGGATATTTGTATTAAAGTTGTTTGTAATTACTATTGTTTGTACAATTTTATCCTTAAGAGGGAGAATTAGTTTATGTTTTCCATATGCTATTTATTGCTGATTGAAGAAAAAGATGTATAATAAATAGGGGCATATATGTAAAGAAATAATTAATGTAGTTGGAAATAGCAAATGAGTCTTATAAAAAGGGACAAAATATTTTCTCAAAAGAGTCTTATAATTAGGGACGGAAGTAGTAATTTTTATTGAAAACTAACAAGATTTCTTTTAAAAATAAAATAAAAACCTTTTTATTAAAATATATTATACGTTTTCATTTCTTATTTATTTATAATAAATAACTTTGACCAAGTACTTGATTTCTTTTTTTTTTTTTGGGTACAAAGTACTTGATTTCTTATTTAAATAAATTAAATTAAATTTTCACTATTTCAATCTTCGTGAATTTACCTCAGTTGGTAAGGACATTGTATTACATATGAAAAAGTTGGGGTTCAAACTACGGACATCACACTTATTCACCTTAAAAAGGTAAATTTCTATTCATAGTTTTGTCAAGAAAAAAAAAAGTAAATTAGAATTTTGATTTAATATTTTTTTTTTTAATTTGTGCATAGGCTTTAAAATGCCCAAGATATGACTTATATTGGAGTAAACCGTCATTTTTCGTCTCTAAAGTGTCAACAGCAGACAATCAAGTTCTTGGATTAATTGAAATGATTAAAAAAAACTCTCATTGTTAAATATGATAGTCAATTTATTTTCTCCGGTCCTTTTTTATAAAAGATAAATTTGTCAACTAAATTGATGTATTTGATTCGTAACATAGACCAAATACTTTTGATAATTTATTTACTGTATTTCTTATAAAAAGGACGGGGGTATTAACTTCAAAGTCAAAGTCATGACATAAAAGAAAGACCAAATATTGTATTTCCAATGTTTAAATCTTCTCTATTGAATAATGAAGGTTTGTTTCAATAAGAGTTATAGTACTTCTCATGATCCAAAGCCATATTTTTTCATTTAGAATCTTTTCTCTCTCACACTGTTAGGTCCTTAGCCAAGAGACCGAACTCTAATGACAATTGAACATAGTGAAACACATAAAAATGAGATGTTTGATTTGAATTTTTAAAATCTTTGTGAAAACTTAGTTTATAAACGTTTCCTTGGAAAGTGAAATGTGTTTTTGAAATCTATTTTATAAAAATTATATAACTGAGGAGGTTAAATAAAAGAGTTTAGGGGGAAAAAGATCAAGACCAAAGATTTATACTGGTTTATTATCAACTTGATAGCCAGTTATATACAGTCCCTTCAACTTCAAGTATATATTGTGTCAACATGCCTATACTCTAGTCTTCTAAAAATTGTTGGCTTATTACAGTCGAGCCTTTTGAAGATTTACACAACTGCTAGGTAGGTTACAATTTTACAAAGTGTTTTTCACATACAAATATTTAGATTTTCAAATACAATTGAAAACAACTTTCAAAATAAAGAATTTAGATTTTCAACTCCGCTCAATGACTATTACAATTTCTCTTGGTTTTAATATATATAGTAAAACGTCGGATACAACATGAAAGTAAAACCATATCCAATACGAACCATTGATTCACAACTTCCACATGCTGAGTCGACACAATACTTTATGAAGCTAATCACAGTAACAAATAACAATTATAGCTTGCATCTGGATTTTTTTGTATCATACTGGTTTTGGCATCTATGGACTTTGCACAAGTTTGAACATTTCATGGTAATGTTAGGATGATATTGATATTAAATTGCAGTTTAGAGGGAATAAATTGAAAGCTAGTGGTTAAATAGAAACCATTTAAAGGACACATCATCTATTGAAACCACATTAATCAAAGGACACTATTTGAGAATGTTAGAGTCAAAAGAATTTGATAATTGGGTCATGTTAAGGCACTTGTTAAGGAGTATAGTTTTGACAATCACAAGATATATCATAATTAATTTTGAATGTTGCCCCAAAATCATGAAGTTGTTTAACATGCTCAAAGTTTGAACTTCATATGGATTCAAAGGTGGTGGCTACTGCAGGGTACAGATTGGTGGAGCGTCATCAAGCTTTAGGAATTGGATTGGGAGGTTAGATTTTGCATACCATAAAGCAAACTCTTGTGTTGATGCTTTGGCTAATGAAGGATGTAATAGTGGTTTGTCTTTGATTATTCTTGAGCTTTATCCGGCTCAATTTAGACTTTTTTTTTGGAGAGAAGCTCAATTTATATGCTCAGTGTAATAGTGACTACTCGTTTGATTTTTATATGCACAAAATGTTAAATGGAGGAAATTATTTTACAATATGTACCTTGCTATAATGATGTTAATCTATGTTCTCCAATATATAGTACAAAACTGATCATTTGAGAGGCAAAAAATAAAGTTATTGAAGCTCAATGATTTCAGATGAGAAAAATAAAGTTTTTACAAATAACAGTCTTACGTAGTACAACACAATCTTACATTTTTTGAGAGGTACAACAGAGTCTTACTTGTATAATTGGTATAAAATTTATTCAATATAAATGATAGATTTTTAAAACAGAAAATTTAGATTTCCTGAATTTATAAGAATCAAGTTAAATGGTATAAATATTGTGTATATTACATTGGCACTTCAAACTCTGCCTTATTCATTAGCTTTTGATTTAAAATTTATAATACACATCATACAATGAGAGATATCTAGGAAAAACTTCTTCTAAATAGATCAACATTTATTAATTTTTTCTTTTTGACAAGATTTGTGTCATATCTTAAACAATTATATTTGCGAATTCTACTCTGGATAGGTGATCACCATATCAATTTTTTTTTTTAAAGAACCATATCAAATATTGTTGATGCCATTATACCAATTTAATTCCCCGGTTACAACATAATATCAATCACTATAGCAACAAATTTTTCTAGGGAAGAAATCGTCCCTATCTACTAAACCACATTAATCCTATTGCTACTGCTACAAATACAACAATATTTTTTTAGACCACCTCATCAGCACCAAATTGTTCTTCAGCTGATCATTTTCAAATCTATCAATTCCTTGCTTTATAATTGACATATCTATCTACAAAACCCCAAATTTTCAATTAAATCTTCTTGCTAACGAAATACAGTCAATGTAATTTCCTTTTTTTTTCTTTTTCTTTTTGGTTTTATTTGGGAATTTGGCAAAGGAGCACCATTCTTCCCAGATCTATGAGTAGATTTCTTAATTGAACCTATTATTAAAGTGTGAGACTCATCTTGACTTAAGCCAATAAGAAATTGAATGTTTTTACAAAAGTTATTTTAATTTGCCAGCAAAATAAACATCGGACACATTGCTCGACTTTTCATTGTGTTCATTTAATAGACACTTAAGAATGAAATCAAACATGCTTTTTTAGAAACTCACATATATGTGGAGGAGCTTAATTCAAACTCTGATACCTAACAATTTCGACATTATTGTTAGTTGAACTAGAAATTTTGGACCAAACATCAATTTTATTTTACAGCAATGCTATTTAGAGCGATACAAATCATTCCGACGGATTCCCAAAGATTTGACAGCCGTTGGATTTGTTTTCTTTATTGGAATACATGGGTTATTGAAAAAAGGAGGTGGTGCCCACATGATTATTTTGCACTATCGGGATAATCTTGTGACATTTGTTTTCGGGAACTCTAGCATTTTCCTTTATTTTATTCTAATAAAGCCTCTTATTTCAGTCTAACGACTTATGTATTCCATCAAAAAAAGTGTCTAACGATTGCCGCAAATTCGAGATCAATTCAAAATAGTGTTATTCGTTACAAACATCAACCCTCTTTTTTAGAATATATCAAAACAGAAATTTTAGATTTACTAATTATAAGTTGAATGCCGGCCCTAGTTTTCTCTCTAACTTTTCTCTTACAATTTCTTTATTGAGGGGTGGTTTTGGGTCAATTCTTGACCTGAAATCACCCCTCTTCATCTTTTTCTCTTGAATTCAATCTAAATAAGTGATTTTCACATAGATCTAGGTTTTTTTCTTTGTGATTTCATCATCTAAGTGTGGTGATTTGTTGTTCGTCGCTTGTGCGGCGTTGTTTGATTTTCTGTCTTCATGCGGTGTTCATTTGATTCATATTGAAAAATTGATTATTCAATCAAAGATTTGGGCGTCAATGTTGCAGATCCGGGGGCAATGGATATTCCGGTCACTTTAATTTTATCATATATTTTTGTAGGCATTATGCCGTTATATGCTATTAACTTGGATGCTGTGAGTTTGTTCGCAGATTCATCCTTTACGTTTTTAGTGGTGTTGAATGATGTAATCTCTCGATTTGAATGAATGAATATCATTTTGTTTTTATCAAAAAAAAAAGTTGAATGGAACAAGGGATTTGGATACTCTCCTCTCTGTTGTTCTGTCTTGTCCGTCCTGCCATCATTTCAGCAACTCATCTATGTTTTTCTCTCTTTCCAAAACTGTTGTTTTTTAGTTATTTATTTGTTATGAATTCTTAGTTGTTGGATGAAACACATGAGGGATGTCATCGTGAGCTTAGCTCAGTTGGAAGGAACAATGCATAAAATATGCAAAGTCGGGGTTCGATCCTCAACCACCAAAAAAAAAAAACATGAGGGATGGCTGAACAAAGGCATGTGAGGATCTATTTCCTCAAATATTGTTGATCACCATAAAAAGATCCATCCTGCATAAAAAGATTTACTAATAGATGATCACCATATCAAATATTGTTGATGCCATTATACCAATTTAATTCCCCGGTTACAACATAATATCAAATCACTATAGCAACAAATTTTCCTAGGGAACAAATCGTCCCTATCTACAAAACCACAATAATCCTATTGCTATTGCTACAAATACAACAATATTTTTAGAGACCATCTCATCAGCACAAATTTCCTAATTGCTCATTCAGCTGATCATTTTCAAATCTATCAATTCCTTGCTTTATAATTGACATATCTATCTACAAAACCCTAAATTTTCAATTAAATCTTCTTGCTAATGAAGTCCAATCAATCTAATTTCCTTTTGTTCTCTTTGTTTTGATTTGAGGATTTTGCGAACGAGCACCACTCTTCCCAGGTTTAGGAATAGATTTCTTACTATTCCGAACAACCCTCTGCGCCAATGTCTTGAGTGAAATTCCAACTTCTAAAGGACTGAGAACTTCCTTCAACTCCGGCCAATCAAGATCTTCAGAATCACCGTCTTCATACTCAACATGGTACCACCCAGATTCTTTATCATACTCGGTAACTTTACCCGAGTAATAACGTCCCATAAACAACTTTTGAACATCCCTCCCCACAAACCATTCGCCTAAACCCAAACTCCTATGTGGTTCGACGATACTCAAAGCATTGCTGCTGGAAGGGACTGCGCTGCTGCTGCTACCGGAGACTATTTCAGGCACTCCGTCAATTACAATCGCAGGCTCTCCAGGAAAATCATATACCCTTGCAGCAGAAGAATTAGATCCCTCCTTATTTTCTTCTTTGCCCTCTTCTTCCATTTCAAACAGAAACCTAAAGCAAAAACAAGAAACAATCAATTAACTATGAAATCATAATCTTATACCTAAATTCAACGCCTATAGCAATATTTTAACTACAGTTTGACAAAATCAATCAAGATCTGAAACAAATCAATCAAAAATTAACCTGAGATATCTTGATTTAATTAAAATAAAGTTTGAAATAAAGTGACATGTAGTAAAAAAATTATTGACAGTAATCATATTGAAACAAATCAATGAGAGAGTAATGTAATATCTTACCGTAATGTTGAAATATTTAGCTGCGGCGGCGTACCCGAGACGAAGCTTGAGAAGAAATTGCAGTGTTGTACAGTATCGTTTTGCCTATCAAAATGTGGGGATTTCAAAGAGCACTGTGAATTGGTTATCGGAAGCTTTATCTCCGGTGAGAGAGAAGAAAGAAGGGTGTGACTCTGAAAACCCTAAAACGGTGGTAGAAGGAGGCGACGATGACAGAGCCCGCTCCGGTTAAACGCATCGTTCATTTGTGTAGTCTTTTCCATTTATAGCCTCAATTCAAAATTGTTCCTTAATTACGATAATAAATTTGTTCTATTTTTGGATTAATACAAAATAGGGTTAATTAAGTTTTTAGTCCATGTAAATATTCACAGTTTTATTTTTAATTTCTATAAAATAAAATCACACTTTTTAGTTCCTGTGACATTTTCCTTAAGCATTTTAGGGACCAAAACTGTTGATGGAAATTTTTGACAGGGACTAAAAATGCTAATGGAAAATTTTATAGGGACTAAAAAATGTGATTTTATTTTGTAGGGACTAAAAACAAAACTGTGAATATTTATAGGGACTAAAAACTTAATTAACCCTACAAAATATAAATCAGTTCCAAATTATATATTCCTTCCATTTCAAAATACATGTCGCAATTTTATAATGTGCACTATTTATATAAATTATTTTGACCATATTTTTTAACTATATATAAATACAAATGTTAGTGTGTGTTGTTTGATTTGTATCAATAAGTATTTTCAAAATATCAATTTTTTTTTGTAATTTTTCATTATATATAATTAAATATATTAATGGTCAAAGTTGTGTATTAGCATGTGTGCAGTGGTTAACTGCGAAATGTATTTTAAAACGGATGGAGTATATTTAACATCGATTCAAAAATGTAGTTACTATTGTATAAAAAACAGTAATCATGAGTTGTTCTACAAAAATATCATTCATTAATAGTATGGAAAACGTAAATTAAGAGAAAATAAGCATTAATGGTAGGAAAACATAAATTAAAGGACAATAAGTACTAATTATTCCTTTTTTGAAACAAGTATTTTTTTTTTGTTGACAAATTGAAAGAAATATTAACGATTCTTTGATATTGTAAAGTGACATACTCCTTCTATCCTAAAATATAAGCAAAAATTGGTCAACATAAGTTAATGTATTTGGTACAAATTTTAAACCAAATACATTAACTTTATTCATCAATTTTTACTTATGTTTTGGGACAGAAGTATAATTTAGAACAAATAAATATGTCACTCCTTCTATCCTAAAATATAAGCAAAAATTGGTCAACATAAGTTAATGTATTTGGTACAAATTTTAAACCAAATACATTAACTTTATTGATCAATTTTTACTTATGTTTTGGGACAGAAGTATAATTTAGAACAAATAAATTTTACTAAACTGACATATAATTTAAAATGGAATGAGTGCGTCATTTTGAATTAGACTTTTTCTTTTATTTTTCCTCTTCATTTAAATTATTTTATTATATTTATAATGTTATTAAAATTTTAATTATCAATTAAAAAAGTATTTAAATGTCATTAAAATAGGAAAAATATTACATCCGTCCCTGAATATTTGACTCTTTTAAAAAAAAAATGTTTGCTTTTACAAGACCCTTTTGATATAATTCCAAGTACACAACAATAAAGTTTAGTACAAATCTTATGAGACAAAAATTCAAAATCCCCTTCCCACTAGGCATGACAACAAAACCCATACCCATGGTTAACCACCCGAACCAAATCCTTTTTGACGGTTTTTCTCCGTTTTGATTGGGTTTGGGTATGGGTTTGAGTTTTTCCCGATTTCAAGACACGGGTATGGGACGGGTAACGGGTATATAGATACTCACCCCAAACCCATATCCAAACCCATCCCGAATGCATAAAATTACTTTATATTGATATGTCATGTTATTTTGTTTGATAATTATTGTGTTATAAAAACTATCATTGATATTTAAAGGAGTAACTAAATCAATCGGTCTAACAAATGTTAAAGTGAGCATATTGCTGGATAATGCATTACAACATTTCTCTAGGGGTTACAAAAAAACTTATATTTTTTTATTAAAAAAAATTATTCAATGCGGGGATGGGGATGTGGCGGGGATATCCGAACCCGTCGGGGACGGAGATGAAGTTCAATTTTTCATCCCCATTAAGTATGGGTAAGGTAACGGATAAGTATATTAGAATCGAGTATGAGGACGGAGAATATAAAACCCGTCCTCACCCCACTCCAATGTCATGTCTACTTCCCACACTACAAACCGCAAAAACAAGAGCGCCCCAAACAACACCTTTGAATATCAAGTGCAAAGAAACTTTAAGCTTCAGCGTCTAATGAAACAAGTGGCTAAGACTACTAGAAGAACAAGAGACTAATTATATGAATTAACTGAAATCTATCAGTAATAAACCTTTTTCATGTTATGTATAACGGTTTAAACTTTTTTTCAGTTTTGAATTCAAATTGCAATTGGGGCATGCTTGTTTTGATGTTATCTTCATTCATCACTTTTCTTATCGATCTGTTCCATTTTCTTTCAGGTGGAGCTAGCAAGAATTTTTTTAAAACATGGAAGTGCTAGATAGAGTTGATCACTCAGTATTTAATCTTATGTGTGATGAACTGAACAAATATATACATTATAATATGTAGATTGGTTATCGAATATAATACATCAGAATTTTAATTTTTTAAAGAATTGCTGCTTGCCTATTTCGAAGTTTTGGTTAAAAAATGAAGCTGATATGGAGGAGTGACAAATTAGTTGTGGTTTTGGCATATGTCAGGATTATTATATATACTAGTGCAAAACATGTTAGTTTTTTTTTGTAACTTTTGCTGAAAAAATGTTATGGCTCTTTCTTTGGCAAAGGCCAAAGTGAGTTTTATTAGTATAGAATAAAGATCAGTTCACTAGTATAAGATGTACACCTTCAACATTAAGGACATAGACTCAAAATGGTTGAAGAAATGAAACTATGCAAGCAATGAATATTTCAACAAGCCACCATTCACGTAGACAAATATATTAGGTGTTGTCTATCATACCAAAGTTCTTCACCACTTGATTAATTCAAATAGTAGTTGCTGCAAAATTCACATGGGATGTTGTAGTCTATTCATGTGATGCTGTTGATATGGGAAGATAGTGGAAAAAGGAAGAAATAAAAGAAAAGTTGTGCTAATCAAGGAAGTAAAGTAGGAGAAAAGGAAATGACTGAGAAGGGATCTGATGTCAATTCTAATGGTTATGCTCTTGTTATGGATAAAGCTAAGGGAAGATTTTTCATGCAGTAAGATTCTTGTGATGTTTTGTTTTAGTTTCATTTTATCGTTTGAGACACTTTGGTGATTTTTTTTTTACCTGTTATGCTGATTTGTTTAGAGATATGCTTTGAGCCAAGTACCACTCCTTGTTGTCACAGGTATTAAATTGTAACACAAAATACCCTATCAGTTTTCATTTTTCTGATTTGGACAATTCAAGTTATACTAAATGTTATTTGGAATTGGAATTTGTTAGTTTATGAACTGTCTGTTATGTATGAAACACACTTGCTGAGTAGCTTTGATTTTCAAATTGTTAGTTTTTGAAAATTATGATTTCTTTGTACACCTATGTTTGCTGCACCAATATTGAATGTCGAGATCCCCTTTCCTGAAGCATTTCTTTCTATTATATAATAACTAGTGATTGATAACGAGATCCATATGATCATGAGATAATACCTCTTAAAACCGATTCATTTTTTTTAGTTTTATTACCGATTTGGTACTAATATTTCAATCTATAAATATGAATTCAATATCTAGTTTGACTTCTTTTATTTTCAATATAATTATTTTCTTGTTCCTGTTATCACAACAGACGTCGACGATCAGATATACATTGTCGCAACCAAACAAACGCCCTTGCCTCCAGCTCCCATATGTGTGTAGTGATCATGATGAGTATCATAGATATCATATCCTTTTAGGTGATTTCGGAACATCTTCATCGGCGAGACCTGTTTTCAATTTCAACATACCAGAAGAGGAAAGTTTTATTAGAAACTTTAATAAGTTTATGGATCATGTTTCTCGTAAGAAAATCCCCAAAATATAGGGAGAGGAAGAAAAAGGAGTGGGAGATCATCATAAGGGAGATGAGGATCAAATTTTCCTAAGTATTTTGATAATTAGTTTATCCTGTTAGTTTTTTTGGATTGTATGAATATTATTGAAACATTTATGATTTAGTACAAAAACTATTTATGATAATTAGTTTATTCTTTTAGTTTAATTAATTAGTGTTTTGTTATGTTTAATTTTTTTTCCTTTAATTTATTTGTGTTTAATTAAAATAAAAAAGTGATGTAACAAAAAAAAAAGGTTGAAAGTGCATTACTGGCGGAAAATTCTGTCACTAATGCAGATCTGCAAAAACATTACTGGCTGATAAATCCGTCAGTAATGATGGGAGGAATATGATGGTGCATTACTGAGGGATTATTTCGTCAGTAATTACTGACGGATTGTTCTGCCAGTAATTACTGAAGGAATAATCCCTCAGTAATGCTTTGTCAGAATTACCTCTCCATTAGTGAGGGCCAGTAACATTACTGACGCCAATATTACTGAGGGACACCAATCCGCCAGTAATGCGTAGTACCGCGAGATTTTTTGCATTATTGAGTGTTTAATTCTGCCAGTAAAATGCAAAATTCTTGTAGTGAATGAAGTTTGATTTGGTGTAGTTTGAAAAGTTTAGGATTATTACACGTGTACACTAGATCTGATGGTTGTGAAGTGTTTATGCACCATAACTTTTGCCGCGGAAAGTAACTCACTTTATTATTTTGATTTTTGGGGGAAAAAAGTTTGATAGTCTAAAATATAAGCAAAACTTGTAACAAAAAAAAATGAAAGCAAAACTCAAATAATTTTTATCTATTTAATAATACCATTTAATACAATTGAAATACCGAAGAATAATCTATTAATTATTTTTTTGTTAGTTTTTATAACAAATTGTTTTTGTTAGTTATATTTTTTTAAAAAAAGTTGTTAGTTACTCCTCCGTCTCGTCATGTTTGCAATAAAAAATGCCTCCCAAGAAACGCCATTTCAATTTTTAATATAAAACTAAACAGCTGATGTTCTAGTTTATTAAGCTTAGCTTTGTAACCTTAAAGTATTGAGTTCAAAACATGTGTTAAACATAATTAATCATTGTTATTCTATAATGTTACTATTTAATATATCATATATTATTAAATTTTACATCACGTATACTACTTTCCGGAGTATTTTACAATATTAGTATTAAAATATATTTTTTTACAATTGTACATGGGATCAACCCAAAATTAATTCTTTATAAACCATACGATCAAATCAGACATTCTTTTGTAACCAAAAAAAAAAAATCAGACATTCTTTAATGAAGTTGTTTAAATCAAAGTCCTTGTAATTTTCACCTCAAGATCTATTCAAATTGCACGGCAAACACCCATGTGAGGTTTATAATGAGAAGATATTTTATGAAAAATGTTGGCAATTAGGATGATGAAATGAAAACAACTTAGAGACAAGCATTACTATAGAAAAACCAAAAATAGATACAAAATTCATTATTAGAATGATGATATTGATATACTTGTCGTGATTTAATTATAAACTAAAAATAAATTATTTTTCATCTTTTCACCTTTTGGCCTCTAGTAATTTTTTACTATGTTTTTTTAGTCGCTGCAGATGATTTTCGTCACTAGCAGATGACAGTAGGACAACTCAATAAAACACATATCACAAAAAATATCACGTGATATACTAAAACTCCATTGTGACTCTCCATTTGCCATGTCACATTTCTTGGAATTTCAGGAAAAGGATTTATAAATTAATTTGTAGACTAAAACTAAAAATCGTTAGTATTAGGTGTAAAAATACACTACTAAAAAACAAAAATTAGTGAGGGATATTTAGTGAGGGAAAACGTGAAATCCTTCTCTAATTCCGTCACTAAATTTTGCGACCAAGGAATTTGTGAGAAATTTCATTTTTTCCTTCACTAATTTCTCTCGCTAATTTTGCTTTTTTTAGTAGTGATAACACTGTTATCCTAAACAAAATATAGGAAGCTTTAAAGTTTCTTCATATGGTACATTTTCCCAGGGACAAGAGTATCTTAGGGTTGCTTCACCAAATTGCTTAATAGACCGTCCCAAGAAGATTCTGTCAAATTGGACTTATGCCAAACGCGAATACCTCATCCTCATAAGTGGGTAGTATGGCAATGGGATGGGGTGGGACCTTTCCCGTCTCCATACCTACTTGCATATAGTTACTCATTACCTTACTCATATTAACGGAGATGAGAAATCAAGTTTCATCTTTGTCCCATTCCATTCCGCATAACATAATTTTTTTTTAATAAAAAATGAAGTATTTTTCAGTCCCGAGCGCAATGTTGTAATACATTATCCAACAAAGAGATGATAGTAATCGATGACTATGGTGATGAAGAAGAGAGAGACTAAGGGAGTGAGATGTGGAAGGAGAAGAGAGAGAAGTCAGAGAAGCAAGTGTCAGCTGACATACTGAGACTGTGAATGTGAAATGATTTAGGGTTTGAGTTTCTATGTAAATAAAAATTGTAATAAACTGATTTTTTTTACATTCGAGACAGATTTGTATATGTGTCTAGGGTGGTTACCTATATCCTCGTTACCCGTCTCATACCCATGTTTTGAAATCGGAGAAAACCTAAACTCAGATCCAAGCTCAGTCAAAGTGGGAGAAACCTGTCAAATTGAGTTTGGTTTGGACGATTACCTGTGGATACGGGTTTTGTTGCTATGCCTACCCAGAAGCAATAGGGAACACTCAAAAAGAAATCCAATCCAAGTAAAACAAAGAGGGACAACTCGTTTTAATTGTTCATAACTGCTCTGATACTAAATTGATACGTAGAAAACTTGTGAGAGATTAAAATGAATCTTCACTCAAATAAATATTGACTTCCTTTTTAAATCAAAACTAATCCCACGGTCTCCTTCAATTTTATAAGATGTAAAATGATATTTTGAGATCAAAAGTTGACATCAAATTTAACAATTAATTAGATGCTAAATACAATTTAAATATGCAGTTAACATATGATTCAATAAATATAAGAAAAATGTTAAATAGTGCATTTAGGACATTGGTCAAGAAAATAAAAATAAAAATATTATGTTCAAGAATGATAAAAGCTGATGAATTAAGCTTTTTGAAAATAAAAGAATTGTTGATTCAAAAGCAAAACTACTATGTTTAGTTTCTTTAACAAGTAGCTTTAAAACACATTTTAACATGACTCATATAAGAATGCGTCGACACACATTAAACTCCATTAACTATTAAGTTTATTGTCAAAATTTAATGTCAAAATGACAACCTTTATTCTTTCCTAATAAAAAATAAAAAAAATAACAACCTTTATAAGATATCCCCTGGACAACCGTACACTTTAGCTGATAGATGAAAGTGCATACAATAATTTTTTGTCCATTGATAACTACGTGCACTGCACGATGGATTGGATATGAAGGTGGAGACCACTTTTATTCACAATAATGTCAGGCTAGCTAGTATTTGCAGTGAATGCATTAGGATAGAAACTCTCAATTCTTTGTCAAGTATAGCTTTTCTTTATCATTTCTTTACATGTGCCGCAATAATATTCAACTAATGTCCTTTGATTTAATTTATTTGATTGAATCTATGATTCGCAAATTATTTCTTCAAAAATAAGAAACAATCTATCCAATGCATAAATGGTTGAGAATTCACATGTTCACCACCTTTAATAAAAGCAAGTATCCGTAGAAACAATCATAATCTGGTCTAACATAATGCTTAGTGGATAAGCCAAGCCTAATTCAAACTTTAACGGTACATCCTAATTTAGGATAAGAAAGAAGTGTTGAAAATCACTGCAAATCATCCTCATGCAGAACACAGGTTCCCGGCCCACATTCAAATAATGCAAACATTGAAACAAAGCTTTAAACTCTAAACCTAGATTTTTTAGAATTTCAAATAGGCGAGGAAAACTATCGTAGTAGAAGGGTAAAGTTATTTTCAAACTGGTTTCATACTTTCATTGTTCATTTACCTCAAAAAAAAAAAAAAAAAAGCATGTGAGGTGGGGGGGTCTGTCTAAGCTTTTAACTTTGGGCTACAATTCATTAGTTTGTACTGCTTTCACGTGCTTTTCTAATTCGTACACCTTTGGATAGTTTTGATTTTGATGAGTTACACTGAATCCGGTCATCACTTGACTCCTGCTAGAGGCAGTCACTTTCCATTCATAAGCTTGGACAAATTAAGGCTTAGTTCAAAGTTCAGACCAAGGCTACTTTAACTAAGAGAGTTCAGACCAACGAAATCTGATCCAAATTCATAAGGGAAATCTTAACTCCGATATAATCTTTTTTGCTGATAAACTGAAATTTAATGCAAAAAACTCGATGATAAATTATTAGTACATGACATGGTATTAGACTGTAAATTGTCAAGCCTATGACGCTATGACTCAGTTAGATAATGGATTTCTGAAGTGCATATAATAAGAGGATCGATTTCTCGCTAATGTATATGGAAGATCATCGGTTAAGAGATCCCTCTATAATGTGTTTACACACACTAGCTTTCGATTAAAAGAAACTAGGTTAACCAGGAATAATAATGAGTTGTGTTATTTGAACAACTATAATAATCATTTGTATAACAACTTTTGAAACATTATAAATTTAAAAAAAAAAAAAAAAAGGTATTGACACAAAAATCAAAACAATAAAAAGAAAAAATGAAAACATAATGCAAATAAAAAAGAAAAAGATGTCATAATAAAGTTGTTAAAAAATGATCATACAAATATCATTTTTAAAAAAATAATACTCATGAGTAAACACTTCTTTGATTTAGTTACTGTGTGCAGTTAATAATGATTAGTTGCTTTCCATAACCTAATTTTAAAAGTACCTCAATAAACAAGTATCTTTCTTTCGTTAAAAAGTAAAATAAAAATGAGAAATACTAACGAGTGTCTTTAGATATTGTTTAAACATCTAAAAATATTGATGATTTTTACATGTGTTTGACTTGTATTTTTAAGATAAAAATTCTTTCTGTGAGCTCATTAAACAATACAAAGACACTTGTTAACAACACCGAATAAAAATAAATCTCTTATCATTGGAAAAGAATAAGGTCAACAGAAGAAAAATCTACTACAAAAAGATTTGTCTTAGATTTGTCTCACTTAGTTTTCAGCGTGATGTGATATATCTATTCGTCCATAACTATAACTACGTAGAAAGAGGAAATTTTATTTTGTTTATATATTTTATTTATAGTACTCTATTATAATTACAATTTATCTTTTGTATGATATTATTTAAACCTTTAATTAAAAAAATCAGTTAAATCTTATTGTAATATGAACAATTCCATTATAACAAGAACAATAACAAGCAAAGGTTTTAAGGTGAGTACTTCTAGCCGTTTGCCTTGCTGGCTCTTTAGTAGGTCTCTTTTCTCTTATTTTTGTTTTGGGTTCTTTTTTCCTTTATCCGCTTTTAATTTTCTTGAGGATTTTGGTTTTGTCCCTCTCTCTCTTTGTACTTCTTTCTTTATATATATGATTAGGGTTCTACAGCTGGAGACCCCTCTACACCTCTTCTTTTGCTTAAAAAAATAGAAAAAGAAAATGAGAAATGTTATTTATACAACTAATTTGTAACAACTTTTTTACAACTTTATCTCTCATACTCACATCATGTTTTTATTCTCTCTCTTCTTTTTTTTCTCTCTATTATTTTTGACCAGTAGAAATAGAGAAAATGGAAGTTGTCTTGAAAGTTGTCACAAATGGTTGTTCATATATCATTACTCAAAGAAAATTGAAGGAAGAACAATAGTATAAGTTAAAATCATTATTTGATTTTATATATTCTAAAAAAATCACATAACCAAATACGATAAAAATAAGTACTTTCTCTTGTCACTATTATAAACAAATATTCATTTTTAAGTTAATTGAATAATTGATGTATCTGATCTATATTATAAATCATATACATCAATTATTCAATGAGTTTGAAAAAATAATATTTGTTTATAATAATGATTGGGGGAGTATATTAAGCACAATATAAAAGTCAATCAAATGGGCATGTTATTGCCTGTCTTGACACTAGTGTATTAAAGGGATCTAGGTCCAAATTCTGATCTCAACGTATATTATGCAATATTCCACCAACTAAGTTCAGTGCAGGAGGATAGTCCTAAATGTTTGCTATAACCATAATATTTGCTTTCTCGCTTTTTTTTGTTGATGAATTTTCAACATAAATACTTATAGTATATGACATTGATTCCATCAATAAAAAATTTGGTTCCATCCCGGATGCTTATCGTACACTAATTTAATATTCCATCAGTATGAAATTATAAGTGGTTTTAGTCATTTAAGGGTATAAAGCGATTAAAATAAATTGGAACACTTTTTATTTATTTATGCCGAAATAACTTATAATTTGAAAGGATGATTAGTGGATTTACAATTTTTGTCGCAAGTTAGAGAATATGATGAGCACATGCAAACCCCAAAAGTAAGGACTGGGATTGTGTGTTGCAAAAATAGCCCACAATTTTAAATCACAAAAACTGATGTAGATTAAACGATTCAAATTATGTATTATCAAAAACAATTAGAAATGATCTCAGACGTTGATTTCAGATCAAACAACTACAATGAGCAACTGTGTCCCACAGTTACTGCGTCACACAGTTACTGCGTCAAATTTCAATTCCCAAAAGTAATTTAAAAAAACGCGCACCAAACTATTTTTTATTCTAAAAGTGGTTCATTTTCATTGATATAAACAATCATCCTGAGATTAAAGTAACTCATCTGAATCATTTAATTGATATAATAATTGCACGATAGTATGCTGGAAATTCATGGCCATTTTATTTTGGTTGAAAGGGAGGTAAGTACATGTAACTATCATTACTGATTTCTTTTAGATATAGAGAGTTTACTCTTTTCCTATATTTAGTGAGGCAGAATCACAAAGGCCCACCATCTAGCCTTACTATTTATTGAAAATCTTCTAGAGCTGAAAATAATTTATCGTAAGGACCATCGTTTAATTCTCACTATCCATAAAAGAGATCACATCAAAATTTATTATGGTGGAACCCAAATATAAATAAATAATAACATCATCCAATTAACCTATACCTAAGGCCACAAATCAATAATTTTTCTTTTAACAAGAGAAATGTCGACTATTATTTATTTCCCATCAAGTATCGCTAATAGAATAAATCTAATTTGGTTCCACTCTTGAAAAGACTAAAATTGATTTTGATGTGTAGATTTAATTTTGATATGTTTAGATTTTTAAGAGTTGGTTTCATCCTTAAAATTGATTCTAACTTAAAATTAAAGTGCATGTTTGATATCACAATAGTTTTACCTCATTTTGATTTTAATAAATTCATTGTGATATTATACAGGATCATAATTTGAAGCTTTAATCTCTTGTTATAATTATAGACTTTTATTTTTTAATTTACTTTTCAATTTGCTTTTACATAAATTCAAACATATATCAGCCTATATGTAATTCACTTTTAACTATAGAATCAATTTTACAAGATAAATTCATTCAAAATTAATTTTTCCAAATACACAATTATATATGATCCACAAATAATCAAGACCACAAGTTTATACTACTACTTGGCAAAGGAAATACTAGAAAACAAGTTGGTATGTTGTCATTAATATCCAAATAATGCGTGCATGATTTCAAATTCCAAGGTGTCAATCATCTGCGTACAATATGTTTTGCGTACAGTATTTTTTTTTTTTAGTACTCCCTCCATTTTAAAATGAGTGTCATTTTAACAAAAAAAATTGTTTTAAAATGAATATCACTTTACATTTCCAATACAACTTTAATTTTTTTCTTCTAACTTTATCTTTTTCCAACTTTTCTCTCACACAATTTTCAATGCAACTTTAAGTTTGTCTTTTTCTTATAAGATAAGGACAGTTTAGTAAATATGTTAGGTTTAATGATTATTACATTTCATTCCTTAATATGTGTGTAATTGGCTAAAACGACACTCGTTTCGAAACGGAAGGAGTATATGGCAACGATCAAAGTGTGCATAATCTTCTGATTATGATCTCTCACTATCATAACTTTCAAAGCTTATTATTGGACCAATGCATACAGGTAGGTGAAGTTCATCAAATCAAAGTGGGCTCACTCTTAATGTAATACAATCTAAATTTGAGCAATAATTTTTTAAAAAAATTGCAGATTCAAGATGCAGTGAACTAGTGGACAAATGCCAGCAGATATATCATTCTAGAAATGAGACCACAGGATAAATGGATTAAATAAATTTGGTCCTAGTGATATGCATAATATAGGACTTATAATATGTTTCCTTTTCTGGGTTAAACTTGTGAGTTTATTTTAAATTGCATTCTAAGATAAGATTATTTGACACCTTTTGACTCAAAAAACCTGTTTGCACATATACAAAACATTTTAGCCACAAAATCAATTAGGTTAGGTTAATAGAGTTGATTAAGGACTCTCACACATGATTCACTTGGTAGTTTTGTTAGCACTTGGCAAATATTTACAGTAATCTATATTTCATATTTTTTTATATAAAAAAATTCAGGCCTATATGAATCTTTTCAAATCAAGTGAAGCAAAAGTGATATTTAACAGAAATGTTGAAAATGATTATAACATTTGAATGATCAAGTGCATGCATTAAACCATTTATGGTAAGAGGGTAAGGAAACATGTGAGTCATTAACTCTTGATCCAGTAAAGTTTTGAATTATCACGAAAATTAAACCAAGGAAAGGATGGAAGGTGGAAGTTGTAGACAAGCCAAGTTACCTAATAGTACTAAAGAATATTTCTTGTAAAGGAGATTGAGCTTAAATCTCATCCATAAAAAACTTTTGAAACCCACATGGCTAAAGACATTAAAATAAAAGGAATAAATCATATTTAAAGTATGAATATCTTTCAAATTTAGTCCCAAAAGTATATAAAGAAAATAACAGTTAGTTATTTAAATATTTAAAATTCGTCAATTTAGTTTATTAACTATATGAAAGTCGATCAATTTATTAAAATAATATAGACGAAATTTACCGATTTTATGTAGTTAAAGATTAATTATAATTTATATATGCTTTATTAAAAAAAATGAATAGAGGGTGATATATTTTTATGATAATAATTAAGGGAGGCACACCCAACGCAAAATTAAAAAAATGACTAATGAAATTAACGTATAACTTATCATACGTAAAAAACTTCTTGATTAGAATCTAAGTCACAGTTGGTGTATGTGAAAAGTAGGGGTGGACATAGTTCAGTTTGAGATGAAAACTGAACCGAACCAAACTGAACTGTTTGCTAAATTTAAAATAATTGAACTGAATTGTTTCGAACTGAATCAAACTGTTATTATTGATACCTTTGAGAGAGAAAAAACATGGTTCAGTTCAGTTTAGCAGTTGAGTTCGATTTTTTTATTTTTTTTCCCATCCCGAGTGAAAAGTCTAAAAGTTAGTGTCAGCCGCAATTAGCACATAGAGTGATAGTTAGACATTATAAATGAATGGTTTATTTAAATGAGAAAGGACAAGTTAAATGACAATGTCAGAGTTTGTAGTTTTAAGTCTCATTTTGATTTCATGATCTTAGATCTAGTCTGACACTGCTCTAAAGATCCTCTGTCAAAAAGAGCCAAAATCCTTCTCTTATCTATTACAATTGTTTCATAAACCTAACTAAAATCTTAGACCAACTCTGCCATATTGAGTCCATATGTGCTTTTACAGCTAAGTGTGTTCCTTTAATATGGCACACCTCTGA
>Ga0315913_1001179_pt1 | contig 27755 bp, 25 predicted proteins | sample MpolsnodulesMG_FD_207736 | JGI IMG/M metagenome (GOLD analysis project Ga0315913, IMG submission 207736) | Medicago polymorpha root nodule microbial communities from Los Angeles, California, United States - small nodules | ecosystem: Host-associated > Plants > Roots > Nodule | place: USA...
TAGAGAATACAGAGTTGTAATTGTTCAGGTGAACAAAGATTGTAAGGTGCAGGATTTGAGAGGTTATCTCAAGCATCATAGTGGAAAATCTCACAAGATTGTGAGGAGTGGACTAGCCCATATTGGATGAACCATTATAAATCTCTGTGTGTTCTTTCTCTCTTCTCTATACTCTTTAATTATAGTATACACAACACACACTTGCACATTTACTTTATTAAACAGTTTTTATGTATGAACTTCAGAACATTCTGAAGTCAGAATATTAACTTAACACTTCCAAGTAAACTACTTGAGAATTGTTTTTAAGTTTCAGAATAATTTTTAAAGGGTCACAATTCAAACCCCCCTTCCTTGTGACTATTTTATCTACTTCATAAAGTGCTCCTGAAGTGATGACGTCATCAGAAGCAAGTTCGTCAGAAGCACCTCATCAGAAGCAAGATCACCAGAAGCTGAAGTTCATCAGAAGAAAAGACTTAAAGTTTCAAAGGTTGTCAAATGATTTAATCACGTCTAAATCTTGCAAAAAAACCAAAAGAGTGTAACAACGGCCCTTGAGATGAAATTCGAAAGCATTGGATGCTTGTTCTATCAAAAGCGTTGACAAAGGACAATTGTACGAACTGTACAACCACTTCGTCCACTACTCTGTTCGTATCACTACAACAAGACAATGATAACAGCTCTGCATGCAGAAATGTTCCTTCAAACTAGGAATGCATTTGAAATTGATCCTTCATAGGACAATAACCATATCAGGCAAAAGATCATTGGTGATTATCAACAAGTTTCAAACGACTCTTTTTGTGTTGTCAATTTTTCAACGTATCTTTCACACCTCTATATAAAGGAGTGAAGACTTACTAGTTGGACACGAATACAGACACATACAAAAACAAGACTCATACAACAATTCAAAGTTCAAAACTTTGTTATTGTTCTGCATTTAAAGTTACTTAGAATTTCTTATCAAAGTTGATATTTTAGAAATTCTATAGTCTTAAGAGTCTGTATCTGATTTGTATTGTGAACACCACTGATTGTATATCAAATGTTCAAACTCTAACAAATTTCTTTGTAATTCTGTTTGATTAGAAGTCTCTTGCTTGTGTGCTTGTGCGCTTGTGCAATAGAAGTCTCTTGCAGTTGTGCTTGAGCATTGAAAGTCTCTTGCTTGTGTGCTTGAGTAATTTGAAGTCTCTTGGTAGTTGTAGCATTGAGCAGTTGTAATTTGATATTACATTTTAGTGAACTCTCCTTGGAAGTGCAAGGGGGACAGGACTACTTCCAGTTTGTGGAAGGAACCTGTATAATTGCTCTGTGTCTTTCTTCTCTCTCTGTTTTTATCCGGTGCATTTAGATTCTGATTATCACTTCAGAAGCTGAACTCTATCTGCTTCTGATCAGTGATGTCAGTAAGAGAAAACGAAAAAAGCAAACACAATTCAACCCCCCTTCTTGTGTTTTTCTCACCTTCAAAACATAGAGAGAATCAATCTGAGAATGAAGATCTTCTGAATCAAGCATTCCAACGAGTGGAGAAATTGCTCCAAGCATTGCAAGTGTGCCTCTCGCTTCAAAATCTTCTTTCGTCAGTGATCTTACTCTTGCCGCCGCCATTCGTCGAGTCTTCTCCACGTAAATCCTTAACCACATGCTTCATCTCCGTTAATGTCTCTTCCTTCTTCTTCAATTCCGGATTCCTTTCATGCACCTGTATGTTCAGAAGATCCAATAGTTTCTCCGTCTTCTCTTCTCGCACTTCTCTGTGTAACTCCTTCACGGTTGCCATCGAGGCGACAGAGCTAATTTCTTCTTCGTGGTGGTAATAAATTATCACAATTAATAAATTATCTGAAACTAATGAATTGAAGAAAAAAATTGAAATGAGCTGGCAGATTAGAGGAAAGGTGAAAGGAACCGGATCGAAAAAATTGGTTTGTGAAAATTGCTCAGAAAAAATTGGTTCGTGAAAACTATTCTCTTGTTCTTGTGTTCGAAAAAAATTGCTCCGATCTGGTGATTGTTGAAGTGATAGAAACTGTAGTGATTGTTGAAGTGAGATTGAGTTTAAGGATTGATGATTATGGATTTTGTTTAAATAAAAAGAGTAATTTTTTTTGGATTTGTTGAAGTGATAGAACACCTGACCTGAGTTTCTATTTTTCTTTTATTATTTTTATTTTTTCCAATTAAAAAAAACCAGCATGAATTAAAAAAGAAAAAAAAATTACATGTTGCACCTCACTTAAGTGATGTGGGTGCCACGTCAGCGAAGACCAAGTCAAAATTGGTCCTAGAGGCCAAAACTGCCAAAGATCCAATACATATAGGGTTGTTTTGTATTTTAATTAGTTATGGGTCCAAAATCGCAACTTTGGAAATGATAGGGGGCCAAAAGTATAATTGAGCCAAAAATGAAAGAATATCAAGAAAATCCTTTTACATTTTCCCACGTTGTAGCTTCCAAATAACAAGAACCACTCACTTCGTCTCTCACAGTCCGATCGTCACCATCACCTTCCACCGCCACGTCCGACACCCACCTCACCGCCACCTCCGCCGTCGTACTTCCACACAAACAACATCACAATGGTAATTTCTCAACCAACTTTATTATTATTAACTGACCTAGATTATATTATTTTCATGCAATGGTTAAATTATGCTGCTGAATTCGGACAAAATGGTATTTTTACACGTTCATTTCATTGATGTTCTATCTCCTGAAGTGATTCTTCAGTCTTTTCAGTGTATGAGCTGCAAACAACTAAGAACTGTTATACTCTTTCAAGGCAAGACTGGTTATTCAAACCCTTTCAACACTAAAATGAGGTATAATATTGCATATTCTTCTCATTTCATCATTCTTAGCTTAATTATCACTAGCGCGAAAACGGTCACTAACATGTTCGTCTGTCTTAGCTTAATTGTTTTAAATTTTTTAGCACATACCACCCTCAAATAATTCTGGTAGATAAGTGTTAAGAGTCCCACATCGGATAGGAGATGGCCTGACAATGTGTTTATAAGTGGGGTAATCCTCGCCTCACAAGCTGGGTTTGTGGGGTTGTGTTAGGCCGAACCACGTTTTCTAAGAAATAAGTTCCCTATGAACCTCAGGGGTTGACCTGGTGGTGTAGCCTTGAGACTTCGGAGTATGTCCCTTTCTAGGTCTTAGGTTCGAATCCTTCTGGTGCTAACAATTCCTTTGTTAAACTAGTTCATACAGGCTTTGATCTGGCTTTAACCGAACCCCTGCTAGTGGATTGTAGGATTAGTCCCCCAGATTAGTCGGTTCTTAGACCAGATACCGAGTTTTTAAAAAAAAATTCCCTTTACAATGTGGGTTCTTCCTTTTGTTTTGAAAAGATTTTGTTCCTATTGTTGTGAGATTATTCCTATTGTAATGAGATGTAACTACCTTTTTTCAATTAAAATTTTAAGTAATATTGTAAAAAGGATAAAATGGTGAACACAATAGTTTTGATGAATGGTATAATTGGAAGAAAAAATACTACACCAAAACTACATATCTCCTTTATATATAAGTAAAAGTGTATGTGAGGATGGTGAAAATTAAGGACAAAGACATGGGCTTGATTTTTGTTGCTTGTTTCATTTCAGGCGTTGTAATTTTCTCCCTTTTAAGTTTTCGAAAATGTGTTACCGGATGAAGCATAAATTTACAGACCAGAAGGTTGTTGAAATAGACCAGCACGGTGTAAAGAGCACTGTAAAGTTGCGTAAGAAGGTAGATCAATGCTTTTGTAGAACGGTATCTTTTAATTTGCATGGAGCTTTTTGTTTTATACGATGAAGTGATTTCAGTTTTTCTTTTTGTTTTTGACTTTCTACTTTCCAGTGATTTATAGAAAACATTTCTGATATATTTCAAAGTTGTAAATAGGATACAAGTGCTACGCTAGGATAGGATTAAATGACAGTGGCGCTATAGTACTAAATGATGACGAAATAGAAGAATATCTTATACATAGGATTTTAAGGGGGACTGATGAAATTGAGGAATACTTACTTCCAATGATAGAAAACTGATACGTCCAAACTTCGAACACTTGCTTAACTTATCCTTAGACGACACTTTCCTTTTGTTAATACTTAAATGCAAGATTTTTGATTGTTTGTGATTTACAATAGGACACTATGATGTCGTTGTTGTCGAGCCATATAGTTGACCCCATTCAGTGGGAAAAGGCATTTGTTTTGTTGTTCTATACTCAAATTCTTGTATGAATACATGAAGAAAAACAACACCTGCCTCTATATTAGTGTCGGATTTAAGTTGTTGGGTGGTTTGTTCTATTCTACCTGGGTTGTGAGTAAGTATTCTAGCTTAGACCGGGATTGCGTTCCAATCTGCGTAGATACTCTTATCGTGCTTGACTTAAAGATCCAATACAATAGTAAGGAGCTGTGATTCAATGGTTAAAATTGAGTATATATAGCAAGCTTGGGTCCATTGCAGCTTATAGCAGACTGATTTGGTTGTGCTTCTCAATTGAGATTGTGATGTATGGAGGGTGTGTGTGTGGCTGGATAACTCTTACAGGCAGAGAGATACATGTATCAAATGTGTTATTGCCTAACCCGTCACTGGAAATTCACATGCCTATTCTCTTCACCCTCCACATTCTTTTATCAACCTTGTATATAATATTGATAGATGCCATTAGGTCATTACTTTTTGTAGTAGATCGCTTTGAATGTTTCAGCTGATAAGAAATGTTTTGATATTATTAATTAAATGCTTATGACTGCCTGTATTAAATGTAACATTGATTGAAATTCATTTTACTTGCAGGTATTTGCTCTTATGGATCACAACATCCCTGATCTAATTGGAAATGGAAGCGGTGAAATGAAATCTAAAATGAATCGGAAAGATGCTGTAGATGATTACGACATCTCCTTGATGTGTAGGATATTTCCATCAATTACTTTGGGTAGTGCTCCTCAAGTGGGTTTGTATGATGGGACCACAACATATTCTGAAACAAATATCATTTCGGCAACCAAAGATTTTGAACAACATTTATATGATTCTTCAGAGGTAAGAGATGTGCAAAATACCGTCTCTGAAGCATCACCTTCTTTGTATGTCAATCGTTCTACATCTTCACCATTACGAAAAGATGATTCTTTTCCCTGTTCTTTAACACCTCAATCAGTGTCTTCAATATATGAGGAAAAATTGGATCAAGTTACTAGGGAAGATTCTCGAAAGAAAGTGAGGTTGCAGTCACAGTCAAACCTTACACTTAATGAGTTATCTCTCGACACATCTGTCAATTGCTTACCTGGATTAACTAAGAAGCAACGTGAGCAACTAGATAACTGTGGGTTTCACACGGTGGGTACCAAAAACTGCTGCCTTTTGGAATATGTGTAGTAGTTCTTTGGATTTTCAGATTTTAAAGATGGATTGGATTCCACATTAATCCGATTCTTTACATGTAGTTACGGAAATTGCTGCACCATTTTCCACGATCATATGCTAATCTACAGAATGCACATGGGAACATTTATGATGGGCAGTATTTGATCTTTGTTGGAGAAATCTTATCTTCAAGGTGACTATCCTCTGTATCATTTGTTAACCAGATTTATGCAAGTTTTTATCCTTCTCTATTGGCATATGCACTCTCCTACACTTTTTTTTCTCTCACTTGAATGAGGTTGCGGGTAATATACTTCTAGCTACTGGATTTGGCATTTCCCAACCTTTTGCAATGTAATGAAACTGTTGTCACTGCTGCATTATATGGAAAGTATCACAAATAATGGTATTTTTACAAAGCCTAGTGAGGCAAACTTAGATCCTTATGGGTGATGAGTGTTCCCACTTTGAAAGATAAGGATGTCCCTGCCCGACATATATTTGTCATTATCCAAGTTTTCTTTACTGTCATAACTAGTTGGTTGCAAACCATTAAGTTATTTCTCTCTCCAGGCCTGTTCTACATAAGTGGCTTATGCTTCTTCACACCTCTCAAACCCATTGTTTTCATTGCTTTTGTTAGGAATATAGATGCAATAAAACCATTTATATGTCTTTTACCTAACAGCTTAAGCTTTTTGGATTGTCAGTTCATAACATGGTATTGGACCTTGAACAAGTGTTTAAGCACAAGGTAAAAATGAGCTAGGAAATTGTCTATGCTTCAAGCCTCATGGGATTTGTGTGAGAGTGTGTTAGATATATAATAAAGCCATTCACGTGACTTTCCCTAATAGCTTAAACTTTTGGGATAGTTGCTTCATGGCATCATAGGGCTTTGCATGTGGATGTCAATATGTCTAATATTACCTTTTGCTAATATCTTTAAATACAAGGTGATTTATTATATCTTATGTTGATAAATTTTGTATTTCCGTTGCAGGGGAGTCAAAGCTAATTGTTCAATTTCATTACTTGAGGTGATTGTTGGTTGTCAGATTGCAGACAAGGAATCGGATATTGAGCATGTGACCGACAAAGTTGGGAAAACAAAGACAGTTTATTTGCATTTGAAGAGATTTTTCCGTGGCACACGTTTTACTTCTCAAGGTTTCCTAAATAGTATTGCGAGCAAGTATCAAGTGAGAGACATAGTATGTGTGAGTGGCAAGGTGAGTTGTTTTTTTTACTTGTCTTCCCTAACCCATTTTTATGCTGTACTGCAAGTTTTCAATGTAGATGAATTTATTTTTCCTCAAGTTCTTAGATGCTCACCTAAATATGAGCATTGAAGGCAAATGATAGGCCTTCAACATAAATGAACTATGTGAAGTAAGCAACTGCATTGCATTCTTGATGTGAGGCCGAGTTTGAGCCATGTATAGTTGCATACTCCAAATAAAATACTTGCTTGGGGAGTCTTGATATTTTTATTATCTGGGTACACTTTTGCAAGTCACTAATGTAGAGAATGAGTGAGCTAGACTTTTGAGTAATGGTTCAATTAGTTTAGTATTCTTAGGTATATTGGCTGTTGAATTGTACAAGGCACTGCAGAGCAATCTGTCTGAAAACCCAAGTTTAAGGGCGGTGTTTTGCTTCCTTTGTTAAAGATGTAGTCTTGAGCGCATGGGCTCGGCCCACATGGTATTATAAATACAAGAGTCACTGCACATTGTAAAGTTTACTCTAGGTAACATCCTAAAATTAAGGGATTTCGTCCCAAAATTAACGGGTAAGGTACTAGTTAATCATATTCTATAGGAAGTTATCTCAAAATACCAAAGTTAATAACTGGCATCCTTAAACGTTAAGATAAAATGCCTTAGAATAAGGTCCAAACAAGATAAGGTCCCTAAAATTATGGAAGCAATTATCCCTGATAAGAAATTATGTTAATCTATTAGTCATTCTCTCCTTGTAAAATATTTTGAAGGTATTCTAAGTTCGTCGGATGCTTGAAATTCTTATTATATTTGTATGATTGAGTTTGCTTTGCTTCTGTCATACTTTCATGATTGCACTACAATAAATATTCACATATTTATATATGTGAATATTCTGTTTTAATCCAAGAATTTTGTAAGAATGTACATAATTTTTGCTTTTTGAAGTAGGTTAACACTATGTCTACTAAAGATCACTACGAGCTAAGAGAATTTAATATTGACGTGCTTGAAGATAGGAAAGATTTATCCCTTTGCGCTAAAGAGAGGTCATATTGTATCTACCCTTCAAAAGGGGGTTTGAACCCAACATTCCTTCGGGACATCATTGCAAGGTTTGTGCTTCCAAATTCTTGTGTGTCACAATCTTATTTGTAAAATTATTCTTTTGTGGAAAAATTTCTAGGTTAGGGTTAGAAACCTTTTGCGATATGGAAAGAATTCTCAAAACTGGGCAGAAATGAATAAACAAGAGAATGATTCCAACTAAAATAAAGATTGATCAATAAAATTGAGAAAAGAATAATTTTTTGTTATTATCCATTGAATAAGATGATAGGATTCAAAGATAAGCTACAGAAGGTTTATAATGAAGATGACGACCTTGCACTCAAGGCTACCCCAAGATAGCACTCTACCCTCACTAGAGAGCATTTTCTAGTTTACAACTTTCATAAAATGAATTCCTAATCGTCCTAAAGGGAGGTTAGTCCTATTTATAAATAATAGGATTAACAGCAAGTAAAGCAGAAAGTCTAACAAACTTAACAACTAATAGCCCCTAATTAACTTCTTAACTCCAATCTTGAAAGCTTCCCATTATTCTATGTCCTAACAGTTAGGAACGGTCTATTATCAAATACTTGATTGGTTAATTATTCTCAAACTTCACACACATGAAAATATCTTATGATATCTTGATGCTATGCACATTTTCTAAATATAATGTAAATCATGTATGTGCTATTATGGTCAACAAATATATTTAGTACATTCCTTTCAAAGTTGGTATATAGCTTCCAATTTAGGAGACTCTGTATACACGGATCATTGGCAGCGGCATATTGAGATAGACTGACACTTTATGAAGAAAAATTTAACTAATGAGTAATGACCTTATTTATGTAAGTTGGTAGATGTATTAAGCAAGGGACTCTCATTGAGACTTATTGAGTTTATTGGCAAGTAGGAAAGATGGATATTCGTTTAATGGATTTGAGGGTGAGTGTTGTGTGATTAGCTTATAATTTTTTTTACCCTTATTTTCTTTTTAATTTGTACAATTATATTTCTGTAATTTTGGAATTAGGAGACTAAGAGAGATTGGTTCTCCTAGTTTTTGGTTTGCAATTATGTATATTATGCTTGTACTGTGGTCATCTATTAATAATTTTCAATAAATTCCTCTCAAATCTTATAACTAACAATGTATTAAATATATTTCTTTTATTTCTTCTAGAGCCTTACATGCCTTGCCAGTCATTGTTGATCCAATTCCTAAAGACATTAGAGAGGAACTTGGACTCTTAAGTCTTCATGATGTAAGTATCTCTTTTAGATCTATTTATTCTATTGATGAAGCCTACCTACCTATGAAGCACGGATACGGACACGGACACGGACACCGACACAGCTAAATTTTTTAGAAAATCACAAAATGCAGTGTAATTATATGTGTCGGTGTCGGACACGACACGTGTCTGACACAGGGATACGCCTTATCCAAGGAGTGTCCGTGCTTCATAGCTACCTACCATATGAAACCTGACCATAGTCACATGCTTGGCTGTATAAACTTTAATTATTGTGTGAGATATATGTTTGATCCTGCTGATGAATTGCATAAGTGTTACAATATTAGGGGTATTTTTTTTTCTTTTTTTCTTTTTGAGGATGAGAGCGAAAGTAAAGCTTGAAAAAATAGATAACAAGTATTCTTAATATGACCATGCCTTAAAAGAAGGAAAATGTACATGGGCTGATAATCATTCAAGCCAAGCTATCTTTCTAGCAACCTTCTTTTGCCAGTTGAGATATATGTTTTCTTGTAACAAGTTGAAAACTTAGTAAGCTTTAGATTGAGAGGGAATGTTAGAAAGTCTGAGAAATCTCCCATAATATTTTTATTTTTTTTTATATTTTGGACCATTTTAGAGCATCCCAGATAGTTTGTTAGGATTCATTTTTATTTATATTTTATGATTTGTTTACTTTAATTAGGATCATTAAAATTATTAGGCATATTATACAGGAACATAATCACTTATATTTATTTGTATTTATTGAATTAAGCCTATATAAAATGGATTCAATTGTGTAGTTATATCACATGGTTTCTGCATCATGTCTCTGTTTTCACTCTTTCTACATATGCAATGGTCTCTATGCCTAAGAAAAAATTACTGACTCATTTCATATTGTCTGAATCTTCACTGTCATCTGCTTCTGCATACTTTAACTGAAATTTTAAATTCTTCAATGCTAAAAAAACAGGCATATTTTGGAATTCACAAACCAAAGGATATTAGTGAAGCTGATCTGGCCCGCAAGAGACTTATATTTGATGAATTTTTTTACCTGCAGGTGAGATTATAGTTTTGTCACATTTAGTGTGCTCTATCATCTGTGTACATTTCTAAACCTTTTCTTTTTATTTTGCTACCGTTATCCAGCCTATGTTTGCGTACATGGTGTCATATGTGAATCCATTTCTTTTAGGTATCTATTTGAAAGTTACTAATGACCATTGTTCTTGGTATGGATTAACAACTATGCTTATGAATAAGCAGCCTTTTAAGCTCCGCGGAGTAGCTCTTTAAATAAGCATTTAATCAAGCCATTTATCCAAACACATCCTTTGTATGCTTCAGTTCTTTTTGCTTGGTCAATGTTTAGCTTATCATCTTGATGTTAAATTTGGAATTGTTTTTGTTGAAAAAGTTTTTATAAGTGGGAGACATTCCTCACGTTACAATCTGGTTTTCTTTCAGTCCAACCCAACTGTAAGAGTTTCTATTGAAAAATTTAACCTAAACTTACATGCAGTTGAGCATAAATTTTTCTTTAATGTTCTGGAGTTCCCAATGGTTTTGAATTACACTTCTGGTGAATTGTATGCTGGGCATCTGCAGTAATTGTTTGACATTTTCACCCATTATATATTGCGCTCTATCATGTTTCCTTGTAATAATTTATCGTTCTTCTTATATACTTAAATCTTTTTATTTTTTTTATTTGATCTAATTCTGTTCTACTGTCTTTTGTCAGTTAGGACAATTATTCCAAATGCTCGAAGGTCTTGGTACACAAGTAGAAAAGGTTGGGTTGCTAGATAAGTATAGAAAACCAGAAAATAACACTGTGTGTACAAAGGAATGGTCCTGTCTCACCAAGAAGGTTTTGGAGCTCCTTCCCTATACTCTTACTTCCGGTCAACTGCAAGCTGTTTCAGAAATTATTTGGGATTTAAAAAGGCCGGTTCCAATGAATCGGCTACTTCAGGTTTTGATTTTTCTTATGTTGTTGTTTTACTATCGCCATATTTATACATTATTCCATCCACTTCTTGCTTCATGTACGTACAAACAATAGAAAAAGTAATGCTAGAAATTGGGTGATATGAAACAAACCCCTCAAGCATGTGTGAATTCTAACAACAGCTCCCAGGTCTAAACTTCAAATCTTTCAAGATAATTCTGGATTAGAATAACCAACCTTTTTTGTTCTTTGGGGATTAAGATTATTATGATTAAGATAAAAGTAGAAAGTTCCTTTGAGATTGGATGATAAAAGATACTCCTCCCAAAAGGAAGCCTCAATAAAACATTCTCAGACATGAATAATGTTGCTGAATAAAAATCATTCTAATATCAGATCTTTTTCATTGATCTATTGTAGTTAATAGATGAACATGAATATTCTCGTCTGATGTTATCTTGTGACACTTTCAGGGTGATGTTGGATGTGGGAAAACTATTGTTGCTTTTCTTGCATGCATGGAAGTTATTGGCTCTGGCTATCAGGTACTTCACCCTTTTTATTTTGCATGCCGTTAGCCTGTCAATTTATTCCCTTCATTTGTCATTAAAGTGATGGATATTTATAGCAATCAAACAGAGATAGAAACATAAACTGACTTGAAGGAGAGAACACATCATATCCAGAGTGTTACTAATTTAATACAGAACTATAGAACATATAATTGACAATGGAGAAATTGTAATATAACAGAAAATTGAAGAACCAAGCTGAGAACAGACATGATCCCTTATCAGTCCAACCCACCTGATACTACTCAATGCTGTTATGCTTTTCCCATTTGGTTATACTTCTCAAACATATCCATTGTGCACGTCATGAAACCTCAATCCCCCCTCCTCTCCTATACTGCCATGTGTTTGATTAAGTTACTCCCTCCTGCCTCCCTGTTTCCTCTTCTAATAGAAAAATGTAAGATGAGGATTCTAGAGAGCTTCTAGCCTTTCTTTGTGTAACAAACTTTGATTCTATTCAGTTAGAGTTTTTCATTACAGTTACAGGAAGAGACTATATATAGACAAAGATGAAGACCTCTAGATGATTGACACGTGTCAGTCAGCGTTCCCTAGTGACTGGCAGTTGCCAGTGTTACATCACCATATATCTATACATACTAATCCTTCAATATCCTTTAATACTCCCCTGCAAGCTAGACTGTGGGACTGCAACACACAGTTAGCTTGGTTCTCAAGCCTTCAAATCTGGTAGGAGGTATAGCCTTAGTCATAATGTCAACAACCTTAACCTGTCCAGGAACATTGAAGACAAAAAGCTTCTTTTGGATAACCTTTTCGCGCGCACAAAATAAGTCTAGCTCCATATGTTTTGATCTGGCATGAAGGACAGGATTGTGAGGAAGAGCAACAGTGCTCATGTTATCACAAGAACCTTAGGAGTGGTGAAAGAGACTCCTAACTCAGAGAGGAAAGACTGTACCCACAGTAACTCAGATTTGGCCAGTGCTAAGCTGCGGTATTCAGCCTCTGTACTTGATCTGGCAATAACAGGTTGTTTCTTTGCCCACCATGAAATTAAGTTCGGATCTAAGAATACACATGCACCTACACTACGGTCATCAGGATCTGACCCCCAGTCTGCATCACAGTAGGCCAATATAGAGAGAGGAGAGGTAGGGATGGGTCTAACAAGAAGGCCCCAATTGAGAGTACCCTTGAGATGCCTCAAAATACGATTGACAGTGGTCCAATGAGATTCTAATGGATTAGACATAAACTGGCACGCTTTATTGACTGAAAAACAAATGTATGGCCGAGTAATTACTGCGTATTGGAGGGCCCTAACAATAGACCTACAGAGAGTAGGATCTGAGAAAGGGGTGTATCCATCTTTAGACAGCTTTAAACCAGAAATCATGGGAGAAGAAAGTGACTTTGCCTCCTGCATGCCGGTTATGGCTAGAAGATCTCTCGCATACTTGCTTTGTGTAATAAGAAGAGAGCCATTTGACAGAGGTTTGACTTCAATACCGAGGAAATAGTCCAAGGTGCCAAGATCTTTAAAGGAAAAAGCTGAGTTAAGTTGAGACACCAACTGTTGAAGTAAAGGTATATTGTTACCAGTGACAATCATGTCGCCAACATAAACGATCATATAGATGAGACAATTGTCCTTAGAGTAGATGAACAAAGATGGATCGCATTTGCTGGCATAAAATCCAATCTGAAGGAAAGTAGTTTGAAGCTTGTCAAACCACGCTCTAGTCGCCTGTTTGAGGCCATAGAGAGCCTTGTTGAGCTTGCATACTAGAGATTTGTTTGTGTGCTCAAATCCTGGAGGCTGGGTCATGTAGACCGTTTCTTCAAGAGTGCCATTGAGAAAGGCATTGTTTACATCGAGTTGACATAAGTGCCAACCTTTTGACAAGGCCAAAGACAAAATGGTGCGAACTGTAACAGACTTTATAACACTACTGAAGGTTTCAGTATAGTCATCACCATATCTCTGATGGAAGCCTTTTGCCGCAAGACGTGCCTTATATTTATTGACTGTTCCATCAGGATTTTCTTTGATACGAAATACCCATTTCCATCCAATGGGGACCCTGTTGGAGGGAAGAGTGACAAATCCAGGTGTTGTTTTTCAGCACGGCGTCATATTCTGACTGCATTGCAGCTAAGGCTTGTTTAGTGGTTTTGGGTTCAGCATGTGTAAGCAAGAGAGTTGGATGAAATATGGGACATGTAATACCAATCCTGGCACGTGTATTCATAGGATGCATACTAGGTAGAGGAGGTCTCTTGTATGCTGGAATAGGTTTTGTGGGGATTGGTTAGGGATAGGTTCTGAACTGGAGGATGATGGTGGGATTGCTGTCAGTGATTCAGGAATGGGAACAGAGCTGGAGGATGACGATGAGTTTGGTGTGTTGTTAATGTGGGTTGGGGTACTAAGAACAGGAGGTGAATTGTGAGAAGGCGGTGAGTGAGTTATAGAAGTGTGATTAGGAGATGTAGGTGGTGAAGCAATGGGAATAGCAGCAGGTACAAATGGAGATAGTGGTGCCTGAGATGATTGTGAAGCTGGTTTCCAATGAGAGTAAGGAAACCAATATTCATTGAAAAGCACATCCTTGGAGATATAGAGACGACCTTCAGATGATAAGCACTTTATAGCCTTTGTGAGAAGTGGAGTAACCAAGAAAAATACACTCAAGAGACCTATATTGGAACCTGTGATTGTTGTATGGACGCAGTAAAGGGAAACAAGCACATCCAAATGTTCTGAGAAAATTGTAGTCAGGTTTTAGGCCAAAAAGTTTAGTGTATGGTACTGCAAACTGAATTGCAGACGTAAGTAACCTGTTGATAAGATACACCGCTGTGGTAAAAGCATAATCCCAGTATGGCAAAGGTAATAAAGCCTGAGCTAATAATGTGAGTCCCACCCATATCCACTATTTGGCGATGTTTCCGTTCCACCATGCCATTTTGGTGATGGGTGTGTGGACAGATCAGCCTATGAAGAATACCATGTTGAGATAAAAACTGAGTGAATGGCCTTAACTCACCTCCCCAATCAGATTGCACAGCTTTAATTTTGCGAGAAAACAGATTTTCAACAAGTGCTTTAAATTGCTGAAAGATAGACAGAGCCTCAGATTTCTTTTTAAGCAAGTAAATCCATGAGAACCTAGTAAATGCATCAACAAAGGTGATGTAATAGGTATAACCAGTAACAGATGTAAAGGGGGCAGGACCCCAGAGATCAGTGTAAACTAGTTCTAGTGGAGTACTATAAGTAGTTTGAGACGGAGTAGAAGGTAGTCTATGAGCTTTACCAAGACAGCAAGAGGACCAAAATCAAGACGAGTTTTATTATTGAACGGGATATTACGAAGATTGAGTACAATACGTTGAACATCACTACTTGGATGTCCTAGTCTACTGTGCCAAGTGGCAAAGGAAATTGTTTGAGCAGAAATAGTATTTACAATAGAAGAATTGGAAACAGAAACATTATTTGCTTTTGGAAGAATTGAAGGAGCAGTAGTTGCACTAGAAGAACTGGAACTTGGACAAGTAGAACCATTGAGCCGTTCACAGGCATCAAACTCATCGGAAATGCGATTTGCCGCCGCATCTTCAAGAATTTTGAATATCACCGGAATCGAGGGATTCACGAGATAGTGATGAATCTTATGCGCCTTGATTACAGGTTCAACCTGCTGGCATCAAAGGAGATAGTTCTCCGAATCGAGTTTCTCTGAGATTGCAGAAAACGGGTGCGAATGCGAAAACGATAGCGCAGCTACCATCAACGGTGGAGGGCGTGGTGTTGCGGAGGACACCAGCAAGGTTTGGGTGGAAGCCACCGGATCGACGTCGTCTTCTGATACCATAATAGAAAATGTAAGACGAAGATTCTAGAGAGCTTCTAGCTTCTCTGTGTAACAAACTTTGATTCTATTCAGTTAGAGTTTTTCATTACAGTTACAGGTAGAGGAAGAGACTCTATATAGACAAAGATAAAGACCTCTAGCTGACTGACACGTGTCAGTCAGCATTCCCTAGTGACTGACAGTTGCCAGTGTTACATCACTATATATCTATACATAACTAATCCTTTAATATCTTCCAATGATCTCTCTATAGAATCGTCCATTGCGCCTATCAGATGTATAGGATATTATAACCAGGCTTTTCATTTGGATTTTTATGCATCTTAGAAAGTTTTGACATTTAATGCATATTAATAATTGATACTCTTGTCTAACTATTAGGCGGCTTTCATGGTTCCATCTGAGTTGGTTGCAATCCAGCATTATGAACACTTGCTTGCATTGCTTGAAAACTTGGACGAGGTCAAGTTCAAGCCAACTGTTGCTTTACTCACTGGTTCAATCCCACTAAAACAATCGCGGATTATTCGCAAGGTATGATTACTTATTTTTCTGTGTGTTAGAACTACCAGTTAATCTTTTCTTGCACCTTATGAAATTCTTATAATTTTATTCAAGATATGATGTTGCAGGGTATCCAGACCGGAGAAATTTCAATCGTCATTGGAACCCATAGTTTGTTTGCAGATAGCATTGAATTCTCAGCCTTACGTATTGCTGTGGTGGATGAGCAGCATCGCTTTGGTGTGATTCAAAGAGGAAGATTTAACAGTAAGGTGGTTCACTTCTCTTTGTCTAGGATTTTAATATAGTTACATTATGGACACACTGATATCCAAATATCACAATATCCAAGTGTTGTGCCACTAAATTTGGTCAGCTATGCCATTTAGTTTTTGGTTGAAGACAGAGTTTCATTGTGTTTTTTAAGAAGCTTAGTATTGTTGTATAGGAATTCGGTAGGAACCTGATTATTCAACTCTCTATTGACGTTCTTCAATTGGGAAATGTATTTATGTTGTAGTATATGGGATGATGTCGTTATTACCCACAACGGTCATCAGGGAATATGTCATTTGAAGAAACATCTGATCAACCATTTTCTTCAGATCCAAGACTAGGGGAGACTTAAATAACTCCTTGGTCTCGAGGTAGCTCAGTTGGAGAATGTTAGATGGTTTTGTAGAGAAAAAATGCTTTAGCTATACTGGAAGCAACCGAAATGATCAATTGTAAACCTGTCAACACTCGGTGCCTTATTCAGGAGTTCAGGTATGCTCCATTTAAGCAATGCACCATTTAGTCCATTTAAGGTCTAGATGCAAGACATGTGGCAACATAACATCCAACGGTTGAGATTTTAAATTAAAAAAAGTGTATGTTTGATAAAAAAACACTGTATCATCTTGTTCCCTCTTCCTCTATGCGTGACCACTCGCCTCTTTCTCTCATCACCTCACCGGCAACCTCAGTCCACTCCACCTTTGATAATCACAGCGTCGTCGGCATACTCTGTCCACTCCATCTTCGTCAATCACAGCGTCCCCTCTCCCTCTTATTTCCGCTTGCATCGTCACCCCTATCATCTCAGCGCCCTCTCACCGCCGCAGTCAAAAACTTATCCATCGTCGTTGTTACTGTTCTGTTAGTACGATCTGTCATGCTTTGAACGCCATCGCTTCAACCTCCATCATTGGGTGTTTTCAACCCATTGAAATTTGATACAAACCTTTGTAATTTTGACAATCGTGTTTTTTAAGTTAAGTTGGAAATTTTGTTCAAATGACATCGTTATATCAATTAGATTTAGAAGTAGTAGCTTCCTTAAATTTTCAGCAGTACCACGAACACTTCTTAGATCTGTGAAAATGCATTAGTTTGATGAGACGCTATGGGAGGAAGAGAGCATAGGTTTGCCACATGTCTTGCATCTAGACTCTAAATGGATTAAATGGAGCATTACTTAAATGGAGCATACCTAAACTCCTTATTCAGACCCTGGTAGATATAGTTAGGTGAAGAGTTAAACTATCTTGTAGAGAATGCTGGTCAATTTATTTTTCAGAAGATTGTTTCTTGAGATTTGAGAAAACAACATCTTGTTTGTAAATTCAAATGATCAATCGCCAGGTTTGCTCACCAAAGCTGTTTGAGGACTGACGATTTCTTATATCTGCAACAAGTAGATAGTTCGATCTCTGTGCTGTGGTCCAGCATAAGTGGGAGTGTTGGAAATTATTTAGAATTAATGTTTACTAATGTTCCATTTAGCTTAGATTCATTGTATAGAAGTATAGTAGAGTCAATGCAATTTAGGAACATTAGTGAACAATACATTAATTCTATTGATAGTTGAAGTCTTGAAGGGAAATGAATATGCAACAAGCTGGATTGTTTTGATTTCTGTGGTCCAACATAAGGGGGAGTGTTGGAAATAGATTTAGAATTAATGTTCACTAATATTTCATTTCCCTTCATAAAGGATACATCCTTTCAAATACAACTATCAAATGTACAAAATGACACCCTCTATCCTTATTTTGGCTATTTTTATTTCTTCTAACTAATCCTAACTTCTTTAGTTACAATTTATGATGCTTATAGAGGAAAACATTCATGTTATGCTTATACATTGTTGTTGAAATATATATTGTTTCCTTTATTATTATTCTATTTTAATGGTTGTTTATTTTTCATTATGTCACTCCTTAAATTAAGGAGTTGATTAGTTGTATTCTCTCCTCTAAAAGGAGCACCATTCTAATTGAAATAATATACTCTCAAGATATAGAGTAATTTCTACAATTATATCTTCATTGCTACAGAATATTGGGTCCTGCAAAAGGATGTTTCTTATTTGCAAGTGATGCCTTCATCGCTCTTTTTCTTCTTCTTCTTTTTTTTTATCTGATCCTGTTTTATAATATTATGACTGTCTTCTTATTTTTCTCAGTTATTTTATAAATCTTCAATTTCAAGTCTGGAGGATGCTATTACAGACAAGTCCTCAAAGACTGATGATTATATGGCTCCACATGTTCTTGCCATGTCTGCTACTCCCATCCCAAGGACCCTTGCACTTGCTTTATATGGTGATATGTCACTGACACAGGTACTTATTTTTCCTGTTCATCATTCTAATGCAAAACTTCCTCCTCCCTCCATCTATGTGTCCCTTTTGCTTGAATAAGTTTAAATTGTTCAATATGTATGTTGATAGTCCTACATCGACTAGAGATACTACCTAGGTAGTGCTTAAAAGGCTTGGACAGTCCTCACTTTATAAGCTGATTTTGTGGGGTTGAGTTAGGCCCTCAATCCAAATTCTAAGTCTATCCTATATCTTTATTATTCAGCTTGCACTCCTCAAGGCTCTGGATGTTTAGTCTTGGGCGCGAGGGAGTGTTTTTAGATCCCTGTTATTCCATCCACATACATTAGTCCATACTACTGATGTTCCTGAACAAGAGGCTTGTGTTGAGAGTCCTCACCTTATAAGCCAGTTTTGTATTAATGCTAGTCTTAGAAATTACATGGGGGCGCGTGTTGCTAGATGTAATGGCTCATGGGGGGGCATGTCATGGATGTTGGATCTGAAACTTTACTGTTTTCTAGATCAGTAGATTCCAATCTAGATGGTGATGGTTTCACAAAAAATTGTTATAAATTTGTTTTAGCAACTGCGGCAGGTGGCTGGTCGTAGCGACGACAATGGCCAGTAGTGGAAAGTAGAATGCCTTTGAGATTAGATAGCTACAAGAAAATTCTAGAGAAAACTGTTTGAAATAAAGGAGGGTTCAACAAAAGATTCCAAATACTAGTATACAACTATAAGAATGGTCTTAAATTTTTGGAAACAGCAGCGGAATAGTGGCAGGACATGTCCAGGAGGATTGAACCAGACTAGATCTTAGAGTTTTGATTGGACCTAACTCAACCCTTGCAAAACCGGTTTATAAGATAAGGTGAGGATTGCCCACTACTTATAAACACATTTTTCAGGCCATATTTCATCCAATGTGGGGCTCTTATCAATATCAACAAATAATACTAAAAGATATCTTAAGTATGAAATTAAAACCTTATATTAAATAATTAAACCAAATAGTTACCAAATAAAAAAGTCATTAATTAAATTAATTAAAACCTTAAATAAATAATAAAACCAGCTAGCTCACTCTACATCAGTTACTTTGTTGGATTGTTTCATCTGTTTTTGTCTTTCCTGACATATAATTTATGATTTTGTCATCAATACAAAATATAACATACTTTAACAAATTTTGTAAAGAATTTAAAGTTATCGTTTTACAAGGTTTATTGTTACTAATTTTAACAATTTAGTACTTATAAATTATTTGCTGCTGCAAATGCTTACTCTTTTCTCATCACAGATAACTGACTTACCACCAGGAAGGATTCCTGTTCAAACATATGCCATTGAGGGAAGTGACAAAGGATTTGAGGATGCCTACAAGGTGACAATTTTATATCTATACTATTTTTATCTGCACTGTCATTGGGGCTCAGGTATGCTTCATTTAGGTAATGCTCCATTTAGTCCATTTAGGGTCTAGATGCAAGACATGTGGCGACAAAACATCCAACGGCTGAGAATTAAAAACTAAAAAACAAGTGTTTGTATAATAAAAAAAAACAAATCACGTATCCTTCATTGTTGAATTTGGGGCCTAACTTAACCTTACAAAACCGGCTTGTAAGGTGAGGATTGCCTCCTCTTTATATACTCTTCTCAAGAGTCTTGTCTATCTGATGTGGGACTTGGGTTTTTCCCAATACACCCCCCGCTCACGCCCAGCACTCTTTGGGCTTGGGATTGCCTCCTCTTTATATACTCTTCTCAAGAGTCTTGTCTATCCGATGTGGGACTTGGGTTTTTCCCAATACACCCCTCGCTCACGCCCAGCACTCTTTGGGCTTTGTGCGTGAATAGGTTTAGGCAGCCCTTGAATTCGACAAGCTCTGATACCATGTTGAATTTGGGGCCTAACTCAACCTTACAAAACCGGCTTGTAAGGTGAGGATTGTCTCCTCTTTATATACTCTTCTCAAGAGTCTTGTCTATCCGATGTGGGACTTGGGTTTTTCCCAATACACCCCCCGCTCACGCCCAGCACTCTTTGGGCTTGGTGCGTGAATAGGTTTAGGCGGCCCTTGAATTCGACAAGCTCTGATACCATGTTGAATTTGGGGCCTAACTCAACCTTACAAAACCGGCTTGTAAGGTGAGGATTGCCTCCTCTTTATATACTCTTCTCAAGAGTCTTGTCTATCCGATGTGGGACTTGGGTTTTTCCCAATATTCATGAAACCTCCGCCCCTCTTCCTTTTCTTTACAAACCAATTCTTCTGCACAGATCTAACAAGGAAGAGGTTATGTGTTCATAGTGCTGCTGAAAATTTAAGGAAGCTACTACTTCTAAATCTAATTGATATAAAGATGACTTTTGAACAAATTTCCAAATCAATTTGACAGCCACGATTGTTCGAATTACAGAGGGTCATATCAAATTTTACAGGATTGAGAATGCACGGCGGTAGAGGTTGGAACCACGGCGTTCGAAACATAACAGATCGTACCAAAATAGCAACAACGACGATGGGTCGGTTTTTTACGGCGGCGGCGAGATGACGTTGGGATGATAAGGGTGACCACAGGAGCATAAATAAAAGGAAGAGGGAGAGGGGGAAGGAGGGATGACGTTGGGATGATAAGGACGGTGGTTGACAGTGGTGTACGGCTTGTGACGGTGGTAGGCGATGAGAGAAAGAGGGAGCAGGAGGACGCAATATTTTTTATCAGAAAACACTTGTTTTTTAATTTTAGATCTCAGCCGTTGAATGTTTTGTTTCCACATGTCTTGCATCTAGACCCTAAATGGACTAAATGGAGCATACCTGAACTCCTGTCATTGGTGCTTAATTTTCCAGTTTTTTGGTAATTGAGCGGACTTTGATAATTTAAACAATGAAAACTAGATGACGAGACTTAAAAATATGCCTTACATGCCATTAATATATACTTGAGATGAAGATGAAGCATTTCTATCATGCACACATAATCAGATTTTTTATGCAGAATTCCATTAGAATATATGTTATATGTACCACCAGGGTCGTGTGATTGATGTGCAGTGTCTGTGAGTGTTATAAACTTTGGAGTACCAAGTTCAACTCCTACTCACTATAAAAATAGTATATGTTGTATAGTGAATACAGTAACTTTAAATTATTTCATTTACTATCTATTTATATATTAAAGCTCTGTTCAGTTGGCTAGACACATTTCATATTGATAGCTCTAATATAAAGGTGTATCATTTTGTATCACATCACATGCATTTGGACCCAATCAGGGAATTATATATTTTTGTATTTGTTTCTCTTTTTTTTACCATTTTGACCCAATCCCTAATATAATAGGTGTGTGATACATAGTGATATGTATCCGTTATTTTACAATCATACTCTGTCAATCATTTGGCTCTCAATCAACCGCAGATGTGCTCCAAGTTGATAAGATTACAACAAGGATTTGGTTGTTCTTTTTTTACCATGTATTGATGTAAAAAATGTGGGTTTTTGCCAGATGATGATGGATGAGTTGGAAGATGGGGGAAAAGTTTATCTTGTCTACCCAATTATCGAACTTTCGGAGCAGTTACCTCAGCTTCGTGCTGCTTCTGCAGATCTCAAAGTTATCTCAGACCGGTTTCCAGGATACAATTGTGGTTTATTACATGGGAGAATGAGAAGTGAAGAAAAAGAAGAAACGTTAGGGAAGTTTAGGACTGGAGAATTGAATATACTACTTGCCACTCAAGTAATTGAAGTTGGTGTTGATGTTCCAGATGCGTCGATGATGGTTGTGATGAATTCTGAGAGGTTTGGAATGGCCCAATTACACCAACTCAGGGGCCGAGTTGGACGCGGAACAAGGCAGTCAAAATGTATATTAATATCATCAACTGCCAGTGGCCTTAATCGTTTGAAAGTACTGGAGCAATCATCAGATGGGTTTCATCTTGCTAATATGGACCTATTATTACGTGGACCTGGTGACTTGCTTGGCAAGAAACAATCTGGACATCTTCCCGAGTTTCCTATTACCAGATTGGAAGTCGACGGCAATATTTTACAAGACGCACATGTTGCTGCACTGGTAAATACTGTTAGAGATATTTACGAGTTGACCACAAATTGTTTTTATGGTGATTTGTTACTTTCAATGCCATAGTTATCCAGTTAATAATCAGCTTAAATAACCCAGTTTTTTTTATTGCTTTTATATGCATACTAACGATACAATTAGGCAAAAAAAATCCCAAAAAAAAAAATCCTTAAAATCTTATGCGCAGCAGAATTAAACCTCTAACCACTATTTTTATTGGGATTGTGATCTTGCATTGAAGTTCATCACCCAGTTAACCCCTAAATATATTGTTTGCATTTGAACTTTGAGATCCTGTTTAAGTTCTTACTTTTTGGTTTCATTTGTTGTTTCCAACTTTACTAGTTGATATATTGTTAGGGAATTTTAAACCTCATCAATGCTTTGGAATTTGGACAAGAACAGTACATACTGTGTACAGAAATTCACTGTTATTTGTAGTTTGTGCCAACATTTTATGCTGCTGTCAATTTATATTGTTCAGGAAGTAGTATATTACTTTTGATGATGCATGTATGTGATGTTGCTTCTACATCAAATGTGGGCTTAATTCTAGTCTCAATGCTCGCCAAGATATTTTACCATCTAATTGAACTAGTTTATGCTATACTTCAATAGATCTAGTTATAATACTATTTATTTTAAATTACAACTATAATTTAACTTAAATTTTTCCAAACTGATTGTGAGCAGAAAATCTTGAGTGCTTCTCATGATCTGGAGCAATTTCCTGCACTTAAACTGGAGCTTGGCATGAGACAGCCGCTTTGCCTGCTAGGTGATTGATCAAGTCTTGATGTGGTATTCAACCAAGAGTTAACACCTTGTTCATTGTGATAATTTTGTAATGTAAATAGGTTGACAGGCTCTTCTTTGGTTATGTAGACATGATTTAGCCTTTAGGCTGATGTTTATAAGTTGAAAGACCATTGTTATCTTTGTATCCTATTTTGACTGTGAATCTTCTTCTTCCTTGTAATCATAGGTAGCAGTGGCAGTCTTGAGCATGTTCTCAAGATTCGATCGAACAAGGCCATATTTTTTGGAAGGCGCCTTTTTTTACCTGTTAATAGAAAATTTGACTTATAGCACATATGATGAAGTTTATGAATTGGTTAATAATGAAAAATTTCATTATTTGACAATGACTTGAAATTATGTTGCAAACACTGAAAGTTTTCTAAAACATGATAAGGATGATGATGAATATTTATTTGAAGAATTAAAAGTCACTAGAGATATCTCTAAAGTGTTGAATCGAAATAAAGTTTTACAACCCTGAGTTATTTAAAGACAAATAACTTTTTTTTTTCTTTTCAGATGCATGCATATCTTATTGAATAATGTTAGTTACCGCTACAACTCTTGCATTTATTAGGAGAAGTCTTTCTAAAGTTAAAATCATTTTTCTGATCAACTATGTAACATTAGATTCAATTGTTTAGATTTATATTGAAAGTAATTTTTTAAAGAACTTTGATTATGAGGATTATTATTGATTTTGTAATAAAAATTGCAAGAAAAAATAATAAGTTTTCACTTTTAGTTCAAAGATGACACCAAAATCATTTGTATAGACTGTGTCTTTGTAATACAGTTATATAATTTGAATTATAGAAATTGAACAACTTTTATGACAAGTGGTTAATTATGTTAGATAGTAATGGATATATTAGGTGTTAAAAACTCATTTGCTAATAACGTAATTTTATTAATCATGGAAAGTGTGCAACATTTTCAAGAGCCGTTGCATAAAGATCTATGAATTGGCACAGTGTAATTGCTTTAATTTGTTGCGTACAAAATGAAAATATAGACCAAAGCTGTTATGCAAAAAGATATCTAATTGTAAAAAGGATGAACCTTCGCCTATGGAAGTGTTTTGTGTGTCATAATCCTCTAATTTGTAAGAGAAATTCGCTCTGATAATCCGAAGGATATAAATAAAACTTGACCAAATATTGTCCAATCAGCGGTTAAACTCGTGTACTCCTCTAATTAGCGATTAAACTCGTGTAATCCTTTTTGATTCAACCTTAACAAATTATGCTAACTTCTTTGAACAAAATTCAACAATATTTTTAGCTTAATTTTTTTATATTAGGCCATCTATTAAAATAGTCATACGTTTGCTTGGTTTAAAAGATTTTGAGTAGATTGAACATGGAGCATAAAAACACTCTTGAAAAGTAATGAGATTTCCTCTAACTTTTGAAGCATATTCTAGATACTAGTAAAAGATTCGTAAGTTTGGTATTCAAGTGTGGAACCAAACTAGATACACTCAATATTGTTATCAAAAGAAAGAAGAAAAAAAAGTGTGTATTTCCACATTGAACAACTTCTCTTCCTACCTAAGAAATCAGGTAATGAATCATCAATACTCATTCAAACTGTCAATGTTCAGATGTATAAAGTACAATGATGAGAGAGAATTGGAAAATCTCATCACTGAGATTAATGGAGAAAAGCGAAAAAAAATGAGATTACTCGAAATAGCAGCTATCGGGTCTCAGCATTGCATGTCATCAAGCTGCTTCAGTATATAAAAATAGGCTGCAAACTTCAATATCTCTATCAAAAGAATTTGTTACAGCAAAGTGCAGATAATAGTGTCGGAGGAACCAAAGTTAGCTCAAATTCAAATATGATATCAGAGTCGATCTTAACTTTATTATGGAGCCGATATTTCTCTTATTCCACTCATGTTTGTTGCCGCTCCAAATGTCCGGTCCTTAATGTGAGGAGGTGTATAAAGATCCAACACTGACTCAATAAATGTCACTATTAGATTCATCCTCGTGTTTCTCGTGGTCGTCGAACAAATCCTCAGGAGGGTCATAGATGATCATATCCGGGAAAACCTCCAAAAAGTCATCTTTTATTTTCTCTCGTAATTCGGGATATGGAATGAGTCCTTTTAATATTACACGGAAAGGTAATGACAGAGGAGGCTCGGGAGATTGTCTCATTTCTTCATATATGTCCATGGCCTCTGAGGGCATACCACTATCAAGATAGGCTCTTATAATGTCTCCAAATGTATGCTGATCAAATAAAACTCCCTCTCCTTTCAAATCATCCCACACCCTCTTTGTTTCATCCACCCTTCTGTTTCTTGCAAGCATCATAAGCATGTCCCGATAAAAGAACATGTCCGGCCGGTACCATATTTCTTTGCGCACTATATCATACAGCTGAGAAAGGAAAGGTTTGTCAATAAACAGCCAATGCATTTCAAAATTTTAGATCAATTAGCTACATCAAAATAAACACCACAAATTTGATAAAATTTTAGCTTTAGCAGGTACAGTAGCATAAGGTCATGAAAGTAATTTAGAAAAGCTGCTCAAGGGTTTTTCTTATAGCCAAAAAGTAAATGTGAGAAAAATTAGCTGCAAAGTTTGTTCCCACTAGGTAGAATTGTCTATCCACAGCAAAATGTTTACATCGACAACAATGCTAAGAGTTGTTTCCATGTCAAACTCAAGAGTCTTGACATCGTGACGGATTGATATACACAAATCCTAAACTTAAATCTTGATCTCATGTGATTTTTATTATTTGAAAACATAGACCAGTACCCAAACATACGTCATACCGTATCTTTAGTATGTACTCAACACTCCAGCTTCATAACAAATCAACTAGAAGCAATAAAGTGTATAGATAACTCAATATTTGGCCCAACTTGCTTTTATATTTACATAATGCTGCAGTTAACAAACAAGGAAAAATGTAATTCTGACAACATAATGTTTTATATGAACCTAATATATTGAAAATCATAAGCTATTTGAACCATGTACAGAACAACATCAAACATCAACTGTACACGTTGAGGTCAAAACCATGTAATATTTATATAAAATTTACTGATTGAAATTCTATCAATCTTGTCAAAGTTCATGCAAAAACGAGTTTAAAAGTGATTTAACTCATTTTTGTGTACTAGAGTAGTAATCTCGTAAGAGTTAACTCTTTAAAACCATATTCTCTTGCTATTGATCCCCTAAACACTCCTACACTCCTTTTCTTGAACCGAATCACATGTGGGATCTCGTTTACCTGCTGTTACTATTTGTCTAAATTGCGTCTTTGCCGGGGGGGTACAATAGTGATTGTTTTAGAACGGGTAAAACATTAGTCTAAGTTTTTCTTCTGAAATGGCGATGTTTTCTAATAATTGGAATGAAAACAGAGCTGTTACAATTGACAGGCGAGAGTGTTCGAGAGCCTAACCTCTCCCTAATAACTATCATACTGATACTGAACAAGAATTTTCAAACTTCCCTTCTCCTACTCTATTCAATCAGATACAGACATACACAGTTACACCAAAATAGAAACAGTTACAAACATATACATTTATAGAACTAGGCAGTTGCAAACGCAATTAGGTTGGACCCACATGAATGTATTTATGCCTTACAACGCATCAACTTCAACCATTGCACTAAGGCTCCCTTTCAAATAGACGAGAGGTGTGAAAATTAAATTCTTAAGTGATATGACCAGATATTGCCATCTTAATGATTGGAGTTAGTAAGTTCATGCCATCACCTTTAAGTACACATTGCAATCTAATATTTCACACTAAAAGTATCTAAGAGGGGATTTGTGAGAAAACTAAATTATCTTAACGATGCAACCTGATACTGTTCTTAGTGATTGTACTTAGTCGTCCATGTCATGACACCAAACTACACATTAGGATGTAGTTAGTTAAACTCAAAAGTATCTCAAAGGAGCATTAGGTTGTGGGGATGTATCAAGATCATATTACTTGCAAAACGGAAGGATTCCCTAATGCAGATTGGGCAGGATCTTTGTCAATAATCTTTTATATTGGAAAAGTACAAAGGGTGGTGGTGGTATTGGCACTAATGTTGAATCTGAGGATAGAACGATGACTCGAGTTATGCCTAAGCGTGTATGTATAACTCATTTATTGAAAGAACTTGGTTGACTAACACATGGCTAGCATATCCATTCTACGAAAAACTATGCACATAGACGCAAATAGCCATTTAGGCTGTATTTTCACTAAATCCTTGATAGGAACTGCTGCTATTGATGTCCAAAAAAAAAAACTTGTGATATTAGTTCAAGCCCATTTCAATGAAAATGTAAGAAACATAATGAATTTCGTATCATCCTATTGAGAAATTGAGAGTAAGACAGAGTAAGGCCATTGCTTTTAACTGTAAGTTGACGGTGTCATACAATTATAGAGATCTGTTTCGATAAATAGCTTAG
>Ga0315913_1001180_pt1 | contig 27755 bp, 16 predicted proteins | sample MpolsnodulesMG_FD_207736 | JGI IMG/M metagenome (GOLD analysis project Ga0315913, IMG submission 207736) | Medicago polymorpha root nodule microbial communities from Los Angeles, California, United States - small nodules | ecosystem: Host-associated > Plants > Roots > Nodule | place: USA...
ATAGAGTGACTTCGAAGGGAATAAATATCAACGGAAGCGAAAAATGTTGCGACCCTAACATTCCATCTATTTTAAAATTTTCATAATATCTTTCCATTTTCATTCCCTTGTCAACAAGCCACTCAGGCCTTAGAAAGCTCAATGCAACATAACCTATTCTCACCTTTATATCATATCCCTGAGTAGTAATGACTTTCACATATTTAATAATTTGTCGTTCATGATACATACAGTTTACTTTGTTGGTTTTCTGGCCTATTTAGAGATAGACCTAAGACCACTCTGTACAAAACGATAGACTAAAGACCTATTTAAAAGTCTTAATATCAAATACACATTTAAACTAATAGGTCAGTCTTTCAAAAAGGTCAAGCAAGTTCTTAAAAAACATATGACAGAGTTAGGTTTCACCCTTGAATTTTTAGAACAAGGCAGACTTATTAAAGTCAAGTCTGGAAAACCTGGTGAATGAATCGTGCTGCTTCTGTCGTAGTCCACAAACCTATCCTTTGTCTCTTTGAATGCCCCCTCATTTTCCTTCTTGCATGCGATGATGGCTTTTTGCAACCGAGTTGACTCAATGTCACTGTCGAGTCGGATGCAGTGAGGGGATGCATTGACCATAGAGACAGAAGTGGGCAGTGGAGTGTACAGCTGCGTGGGGGAGGGAATGGGGAAACAGGGTGGAAGGGGTGGGGACAAGGGATGGAGTGAGGTGTGGGTGCAGGGGGTGGGGGAGGAGGAAGGATATATTGGCAATACTCTATGTGTTATTGGTATAGATTGCTTCTGGTAGACCAACAGCCATGCATGTGTTTCCACAACAACAATCTACACCCCTTATGTGGAGTTACAGGTCAAGGTCTCTTCTATTTGTTACCTAAAAATAAAATAATAGTAATGAAGATAAAATATTTTACGTGAAATAGTGTGTTTTTTTTTTCTTAATTTCTTTTTCACATTGGTAGTACATCAGTGTTCTCTTACAAATCTAAATTTAAAAAATGAGAAGTAAAAAAAAAAAACTTCCTATGGTCATGAGGATAATGCCTTCAAACCTAAAAGAGCTAACCACCGGTTGCAATTTCCTCAAATAATGCCTATCCACCTTTTAAAAGTCAGGGCTGCTTCCCTTTTGTTTAGTTGTGATTCTGTCTGAAATTTCGGAGCCTTGCCTTTGTAAAGTGTTTTGTGATATTTCAAGAATAGCATTCTGTATTTGTACTTGTCAATAAACATTTTTCCTTTTTCCATTGTTGCCACAACTTCATTGGCACGGATGAAGAATCCACCCCTCACAAATGTATACAAGACAGAATCCAGAAGTTCCTGATCAAACTTTATGGAGGACGAAGAAGCAAGTGATTTCATCTCACCCCACAGCTCTGTTACCTCCAGATATTTTCCCCCAATGGCAGCATACCCAGTGACCATAGAATGGAATGTTTGTGCATTAGGTGTGTGACCTAAGCTTCTCATCTTCTTTAGAGCCTTTTCTGCATCTTGCATTAGTCTCTTCTTACTAAAAAAGTGGATTACATTATTCCAGTCATGAACTCCACAATCCACTTTCTGTCCGTCCTTGATTTCCTGCACCAGCTTTGTCATGAGTGCAGCTTCATCTGTATCTGAAACACTTTTAGCCAGCGTGCCAGAATATTGTTGACTAACTTTGGGAATCCTAGCTTCCTTCATCTCTTTAAAAAGTTGAAGTGCTCCCTGGGTGTCTTCCTGGAGCACCCTGGATTGGATCATTGCCTCATAAGAGTTTGAGTCAAGCTGGATACCAGCCTTCCTAGCATCTCTCAGAAGTGATGCGACATCTGCAGCCCTATTTGCTACACAATAGGCTTTCAAAAGAGAAGCATATACAGATGAACCAGTTCTAACTCCAGCTAGACGCATCTCATCAAGGAGATCATGTGCTTGGTCCAACCATCCAAGTGATATGCATGAATTAATAACATGAACCAACGCTGAATTGTCATTGGAAAATGGGGAGTCTTCTCTTTCTGCCTTGAGAAGAAACACTGCCAATTCCTTGGTCTTACCGGCCTCTAAAAAAGCTTTAACTAATTTCACATAAATTGTTTCAGTTGGTTGCAGTATACCATGTACTGTTGTAATCAAATCAACCTGCATCTGCAACTTAGCAAATAAAGAACTGAGAACAGCTTTTGACTCCGCTTCAAGTTTTAAGAAGTTTCGATCTTTGGAGAATTCCTCATACGATAAGACATCAGTTTTTATTAGCTGGTCAATTTTGACACTCTCCAAATCTTTACTGTTGCTCAAATTATGCGCAGAAGCTGGTCTAGGAGAATAGTTATGATCAATTTTAGTTGTATTGATCAAGAATTTGGCAGATGCAAGAGAATTTCTTGCTTCCTTTGCTTTTCGAAGCATTTCCAAAACCATGTTGGATGCAGAATCAAGATCCCCAAATTTCAAATGGCATGTAAGCAAACAATTATAGAACTGTCGGAACTGTATGTCAGTTAGGTTTGGAGCTTCTTCTATGTGCCTTTGCAGCTTCATAAGCTCTTCTCTTCGCCCATTTCTCTCATATACACGTGCCATTGTTATCAGTAAGTTCGCATCAGCTTTGACACCAATCCGAGGCATCATATCAAGAAGCTGCTCCGCCTTCCTAGATTTCTCAAATACGAGACACCCTGCCAACGCAATATTAAAGGCATTGGTGTTTGGTTTCATGGCAATCAAAGGGCCATTGATCTTTTTACGAGGATCCACTCTGTTGTTTTGGAATAAATAACCTATTTCAAGAATCAACTCAGCAGCAAGGAAACTTCCATCTGCTGTTTGTGACATGTGTGCCAAAACTGCAGACCAAGCAGTAACAGGAGGAAAATGCTCCATATCAATCATCTTTCTTAAAATGGTTGATGCAAGAACTGGTAGTCTAACTTTTGCAAGGCCATGGCTAAGGTATATAAGAACCTCCTTCTCTAACAAGTCTTTTCTACCATCTTCACCAGCACGCTGTACCAATTCATAAGCTTTTTGTAGCCATTGCATATCAAGGCTTTCCACATAACTAGTTATAATCACGTTGAAGAGAGATTTTCTTGGAAATCCCTCCATGTGCTTATGCTGCTCAAGTAACTTCCAAGAACAATCTAATTGGTTGCCACTGATAGCATTTTGTATTTCTATAGTAACTTTGGCCGGGTCTTGAGCCTGGACAAGGATTCTTTCAGCCATACTTGACATATATAGTCCTTGAAGGAAGAATCTATTCCTAAATCCCAGTAGAAGTGCCGTTGAACTTGACTTGGATAAACAAGGGCCAACAAACTTCACAATAGACTGGAGACTTCTTTTATTGGAAACTTGGGCTGTACCATAATTGCAATTAGCAATCATGAAACATAAAACATAGGGGAGATCTGGTCCTTTTTTGAGCTTTCGTATTGCAAGCATCTTGAATTATTAGCAACTTGCGAAGGTAAACATCAGAATGAAGTCAATAAAAACCTGTAGATTCATGGAGAAGTCAATAAACCAATCATAGAATTGTAGATTCTTATAAATAAAAAACTATAGAATTCAATAGGTCAAATACCACTTTTGGTCCCTTTAGTTTGACAGAATTCCCAAGTTAGTCCTTTAAGTTTTGAAAGTTTCAATTAGGTCCTTTTAGTTTGACAGAATTCCCAAGTTAGTCTTTAAGTTTCAAAAGTTTCAAATATGTCCTTTTAGTTGATAAACTATTTCACCGTCACCATTTCAAAAGTTTCAAATATGTCCTCTTAGTTTGAAACTTTTGAAACTTAAAGGACTAACTTGGGAATTCTGTCAAACTAAAAGGACCAAAAGTGGTATTTAGCCAATTCAATATACCAAACTGCCAAAAATAAAACTTGTGCAAAGTGCAAAAAGTTGGAAGAATTGTAGAATCTCCATAATCCAAAGACAATGTCACCGCATAATTATTAAGGATGGTAAAGAGGAAGGAAGTGAAAAGTAAAGAAAAAAAATCAGAGTTCAGCAACTTCAAGCTATCCGCTAAAACATTATTTCGTGTAATAGCAATTGACCGTACATATTTTCAATTTCAGCACTAAACCAGAAACTCAAATTGAAGTTTGAAACTTGACATCTTGTCTGTCTGAATTGTCTTATTTGAGCTTACCTACTAGCATAAACACTTGTGTCATTGTTTGAGAGAACTTATGGAAACAAGCTGAAAACAGTTTACGAACATGTCATAAACTGTTTTCAACTTATTTCATAAGCTCTCCCACGACAGATTATGAAAACAACTTATAATTTTCTTTATAATCGAAACATCTTATAGATTATAGAAAAACAGTTTGCCTTTATTTTATCTTGTGCTGTAGAAATACCTTATTCATAAGTTGTTATATGATAAGCTCGTATGCTATAAGCTGTTTTATTTGAACACATCCATATTATATAAGTACTTCAGCTTACTTTCAGAAAGAAAAAAAAAAGATTCAGTTTTAGATAGTAAAAATAATATATGATAATCAAAATGAAAAACGCAGAAACCAATTTGAATGTACCACTGACTCTCACTCTCACCTCACCTCACAAGTATACCCAAAAACTTATATATATTTTTCATATGTTTTTATTGAGGCATTTTATCAAACAGGTTACAATCACTATCTTGAGGCTAAAAAATGAAGAATTTAGTGGCCATTGAAGTTGAGTTACCTTGATATTGAGAATAAGGTCAGTGAGGGGTGATGATGGATGTTGGCGGTGGGTGAACTGAAGACCAACCAACGTAAAGCCCACAGCCGCGGCGAGTCTGTATGTCACTTCGCCTTGTGTGATTAAGCGCGAATTCAACTGAGAGACTGGTGGGTGAATATAAATACTCCTTATAGCCATTTATAAGAGACATTTATACTAAGAGTTGCGTTATTTGAATAACCATTTTGATTTTGATTGACAACTTTTGGTACAATCATAATTTTATAAAGAAAAAGAGGTCTTGGTACAAAAACAAAGACAATAAAATGAGAAAGTAAAATACATAACGTATGAGATAAAATTGTTAAGAAATAGTTGTACAAATATCATTTCTCTTATATTAATAAAAGATATATATCTTATTCAAATTTGGACATGTCTCTTTTCAATAAAAATGTAGATGTAAATGTCCCCGCAAACTTAGCTCAGATAACACATAATATATGTAGGGATTGAAGTTCGAACCTTAGACACTTCTCCTCTTTGACACTAATCTACTTGAAAAAAAAAAAAAGAAGTAAATGTGAGTAACGATTGGAAGTCGATTATCTTAGGTTTTAGGGTGTCACATGGTATCAGTGGATTTGTCAATATATTCTCAAATTCAGCCTTGATTTTTTGTTTAGGTGCTTGAAAAAATTATTATTTACTTTTTGGGAGGAAAAATTATTATTTATGTATTAATATATTTGTAAGGCTAACATTATGTAGCAAATGTTGTTCAAAAAACATTATGTAGCAAATGGTAAAAAAGTGCAATTTAATTACAAGCTTAATTAGTAGATCTTCTCTTATAATTATTTGGAAGAATTTGATTAGAAGTGTTATGTGGAAACGTAACAGATATTGTATTTTCTCTGGAAAGGATATTGTTGCATCCCCTAATTCCAGTTTGTTCATAGAACAACAACTAATTAGGATTCATGACTCTGCCAAACCCTATGAAATTGTCATGTGTTTCTATCTCAACATGTGATTAAGTGTAACGTTCCAATTTTTCAATATTACATGTATTCATTTTAATAATCACTAACTATTATTCTAGATGATTTTACGTGTATGTGTGCACTGATAATTTTTGTGATATTTTCGTGTGCATTTGATTGACGATAAGTGTGTGAGTAGTATGCTTAAAAAAAAGTGTGTGCATGGTTATATTTTTGTTTATTCTAGATATTGTGCTTGTTGTGTATGACTCAAAATTTGAGTGTTCATGTCAAAGTGAAATTGTGACATGATTTTACAACCATGTCACGATGTTTTTGGCAGCAAATGTGTTTCTGAAAGCTAAATCGTGATACGATTATGGGATAAGGTTGTAGTATTATACTATGTATGAGTTGTACTGTGGCACGATTCTGGCAAACCGTGACACAATTTTGACAGGATATGAGTGCTATTTAAGGATTCATTGTTCATTTTGGGCGAGCTTGGTCAATCTCATGAAAATCAAAGGAGAAATTTTTTAGGGTATTTAGATACTAAATGTTGATGGTCTTTGGGTGAGGTTCAAAGCTTTAAGATGTGAATTTTAGAGACCAAAAGTGGAGACTTTTGAGAGAGGGTTGATGTCTTTTGGGAGAGATTCATGGGGTTGGGAAACACATCAAAGGGGGGATCTTTGTGAGCAACTTGAGAGACCAAAAAAGAAGATTCATAGTGAAATCAAAGACTAAGAATTGGTTCTTTTTAAGGTAGATTCTAGAGTTGGGAAACAATTGAGAAACACCTTGGGTGAATGAAATCATTGAGTCCTTTGTTCATGAGAGAAGATTGGGAAAATGATAGAAATTAGGTTTGTTCTTGACGAGCTTGTTGAAGCTAATTTCTTGTAACCCTTTTGTATGTTTTTGTAAAAGACTAATTGATAGTGGATTGGAGAGATCAATATCTCCTCCATAGTAGGTCTTTGTTGGACCAAACTGGGTAAATATTTATTGGTGTTGTTCTCTTTTCTCTACTCTCTTTATCTTTATTATTCTTTGGTTTGATTGTGGTTTTGCTATACACTTAGTTTCTGGATTAAATCTAGACTATTGTTGTTTGTGGTACGGGCTAGTTTGGTTATTGGTTGTCATTGATACTTGTCCCACGAATCTAAATTCAATTGACATGATAGTGATATTTGGATTGTTCAAATTCACAGTAGTCCTATTTTAATTATTTATTTTATAAATAATTATCTTACTATATTGTTAATATTTTACAGTCTCCATTTTAATTATGAAAGTGTTAAAAATGAGCTTGTGCGATTTTGATTCTTCTATCTACAACTTATTTCTCTGTCTTGTATTATTACGTGCACTTCCCTTGGAATGGCCCAAACATATTATCTCTTCATGTTTTATTCAACGCAAGAAAATCCCAAGCCTTTACATTTTGGTATGATCTCACTGATATTCTAAAATTACTTTTAGAACAAGTTTCTCAAAATTAAAAAATGAATATATTTTATTACAAAAGAAAAATGAATTTTCATTACCATTAAAATATTACTAAACAATCATCTTAACATATTTTGTTAAAAGATTTTTATAATTTAAATTTTTGACATTTCTTAGAAATATGAGTGCTATATACACTTGCTATTTTCTATGTATGAGCATATTTTTCCAGTTTCTAATCTGAGCATATTTTTGAACCATTGTACAGAAGATTTTGGTAACCTAGTAAGATTGTTTTTGAAATCCACATAGTAGAGCCCAAAGCGTACTGTAAATCCCATGTTCCACTCCCAATTATCAAGTAATGACCACACAAAGTAACCCCTCACATTGCAACCATCTTCCCTGCATTGAGTTCATATTATCTCATGATCAAGGGAGTTACCAATTAATCTTATATAGTTACATAATCTAGATTCAAGAGTTCAAGGACTTATGAATCTGCAATAATAATTAATACCTTATAGCAGCTGATAGATTTGAGAGATAGTCCCTATGATATCTTATCCTTTTGTCATCATTTAGTGCCTTTTGTAAGGTCATCAAGGGTCTACTTGGATCATCCATTCCTGCAGTCAAAAATATAATAAATGTTAAAAAATAAAAAAAATCTGAGCACTGAGATGGATCTAATATCAACGGATTTATAGCACACTGACACAAACCACGACATTGACGCTGAGACATGTTGACACGTGTAATAATTTGAGAAAATTGAATAATGAAATGTTATCACATGTGTCGGTGTTCGACATGTGCCTTCAACCTGAGGTGTCGGAAGTTATTAAACTCAATCAAGACTAGCTTCTACACACGAAACTACTAACCATTCTCGGTTATGATCACTGGTGTGTTTCCATATTTACTTTTCACATGTTTCATTAATTTTCTGATTCCCCATGGGACAATGTGTAGCCAACTTGAAGCTGCCTATAAAAATGAAATTGGTGTTGATTTAATAGCATGAAGTGTATATGTAAATTTTAGCAATGGTGGTTTAATTTCTGAGCATACCTTATCTCCAATTGCAGCTCCTCTTCTGTATGCTAAATATCAGAAATTTCCATTCAGCTTAAGGTTATGAATTGATGAAATTAACCAAAGGTTTCACAATTTGCTTCAATAATAGCTTACCTGTTGTAATAACAGCAGCATCAGATATAGCATCTTGCATAATCAGTTTATGAATCCGAGTCCTGTCGTTTCGACAATACAACGAAGTGTAGTGGTTTATGCCAATAAAATCCAATGATCCCAAAAGCGAGTTTGAGGTTGCATCAGTAATCTCTGGCAATCTTTCAGATACAAGTTTTTGCATTGAGAAAGGATATTTTCCAAAAATAAGAGGGTCAAGGAACCTGATTCACATTAGTGTTATGTTACACATCTTTTATGTGGAAGATGGGTTCTTAATTGTTACAGATTAAGGTATCAAATTTTGTGATAATTATAATTATGTTAGTATGAGTAAGGTTACCATCCAAGGGAAAAGTCCATAGCTCTAGCTGCTGCTTCTTTGTCTTCATCAAGTTCAGTTATAGGTTCATACCAAACAGCATCTAGTGCTATCCCTATTTTACCTCCTTGTTGTTCCTGGATTATCCATCAAATAACACAAATATTATTGATACTTTCAGCTTCTTGACAGACTTCTTGTTTTGTTTACTAGGAAATGCTAACGACACACTCATTTCAACATGTGAGATCAATGTCCTAAAAATTGGACTAGAGATTGAACCGGTAAGACCTTCATCTCCCGGCAGTGTCAGATGACAAATATATAAATAAAAAACATAAAAATGAAAACTGACTGTACCAACGGCATTGAACCGATTCAATTTGGCTCATCAGACTACAATGTAATCGGGATCAAATCTCCTGGTTGAGCCAACCAGTTTGATTTTTAAAACGTTGTGAGATATAAAGAATACGAAGCCGGTAATATTTTTTATTATTATTATTATAAGTTGAATATATGATGTGTTTGGAACCTTGAAATGTAGTTGGTAGCTTCTATAGGCAGCAGCATGTGATAAGAGAATGTTATGAGCAACAATGTAAGGTTCAATGGACGATTTTCCCTTCTTACATACAAGATGACCAAGAAGGGAACATCTTCCTGGTGCTTGAATGCCTAAATCATAGCCATGGAGGGCAAAGTTGTGAGGTTCATTGAAGGTAATCCAGTGCTTAACTCTGTCTCCAAAAGCTTTGAAGCATGTATAGGCATAATGCTCAAAATCTTTTCTGTGAATATGTAGAGATAAATATGAAAGCTCAGAAAACTATTTTTCTCAAAAGACCTCTGTACTATGAAGCACTGACACAGAAACATGGACACCAAACACGACACTGACACGTCAAAACCGATAATAACTTGAGAAACTGAATTAATTTGAATATAATCGCATATGTCGGTGTCGTGTCGATGTGTTAGATACCTAAATACACCTTCATTCAAAAATGTTAATACTATGCATGCTATATAGCATTGGAGTAACTTACATGATTTGTGTACTTAACCATCCTTCATATTTATCTTCCAGCATCTGTGGAAGATCCCAATGATATAGAGTTACAAAAGGCTGGATTCCTAAGTGGAAAGAAAATATAAAAAATTTAGTGTTGCTTAGTAAAAAAAAATCTATTTTAAAGATCACATTTCAAATTGAATTCTCTAGTAACCTTTTTCTAATAAAGCATCAATGAGGGTGTTGTAATATTTTATTCCCTCTGTATTTGGTTCCCCTGTTCCATCTGTTAAATTGTTACAAAATGCTGTTATTAGCATTGAAATCTACCAAGTTACAAACAAATTACATAAAGTTTTGAAAATATTGTAACTTACTTGGGAAAATTCTTGGCCATGATATAGAAAATCTATAAGAATCCATTCCCAAATCTTTCATCAAGTTTATGTCATTCTGTATAGGATGGAATTAGTATATGCTTCAATGATTATTAGTTTTTTTAGTAAATATATGAATTGAAAGGACTTAAGATAAAAAAAAAGTACCATATTTAAAAAAAAAAAAATTGATATCAAATAACAAAGTTTTTTGTAGCAAAGTTATGGTGCGTTCTATTCTATATACAAAAATACAAAAACTACTGTACTAGTAACTATCTATACCGAACAAAACACAAACACGACGCTGCTAATAATTTAATAAAATCACATGATTCAGTGTGATTATATGTGTCGATGTCGGACACGTGTTGTATCCAACACCAAGACACGTCTAATCCAAAGAATGTACATGTTTCATAGCTAACTATATGGTCAAAAGATATGTTTTGCAACAGTTTACACGTTTGGACTTTATTCCAAGTGTTACCTTTATGCGGATTTTCTATTACACAAAGTTGGTGTAACGTTATCATCATTATATGCTTTCATATAACATTATAAATTACTTAGGCGGTGCTCATTCTGACTTGTTTATTCTATATACAGATATTGGCTACATCATACATGCAAAGTAATTGAAGTAGATAAAGAAAATTAGTGCAAGTTATCTCTATCTATCTAGGTAGAGTGAAGTTGAAGTAACCTGAAATCGGTGATACTGATCCACTGCCATATTTGCATTACTGAAGTCCAAAATTCTCCCTATCATATATAATAATTCAAAACTAAAAATAAATAAAAAATTCTGCCAACTTAAAATGTTATTTTGATGACAAAAATATTTCTGGTATTTTCATTATTTCTACCTGGTATTCTTGAGAAAGTGTCCCATATGCTATCTCCTTTATTTCCTTCATCAGCAGCTCCCTCAAACTATATTACATAAGACATTACTTAAATTTTAATAAACTTATACTATTTCAAATTTCAAGTATAAGTTGATTGAATAATAGTACCTGGTGAGCTGAAGAAGCAGTTCCAAAGATAAAGCCCTCTGGAAAATCTTCTCTGGTAATTGATTCTGCTCTTACAAGGAGTTGGGTTATAAAGAAAAGAATAATAGTATTGGTAACACTAATACTCATGGTGGTTGATCTAGCAAAGTTTTCTGTAATTGGTTGTTAGTAGTTTGTGGTCAGAGAGGCTATATATAATATATGTTGCTTTGTTTTTATGTATAGCAAAAAATGCAAGCTATCTTTGTCGTAAAGGTGAAAACTAGCTAAATAAGAAATAGACTCTAATTAAAGAGGATGAGTGTTTCCTTAGAAACTCGCATATCATATGCATGTTATAAATGAATTCTCATATTAGTACTTGACTTGAGGTGCCAAGTCATTAGAAATAATTTGACCTTAAGGACGAAAACAATCGTAAAATTGATCCTTAATGCCACCGTTATTAAAAATAATTTTGTATACTATAATTTTTGAAAGAAATAGAACACTTTTTTTTGAGGGATTTGGAATTTTGGATCCTCTCCTAAGGATCCAATTTTGACTAATAGGATGGTACATATGTGAGTTGAAGAGATCTTTTCTAATTGCTTTTAAAAGCAAAACTTGGTAAGGTGATAAAAAAGTTGTATTAGAATTTAAGATGACAAGGAAGCTTTGAATCTTGGGGAATGGTGCAATCTACGACAATCGTAGGTTATAGTTGCGGACAAGAGATCATTTGTGTTCTTTTGTACTAATTGCCACCTAGAGGGTTGTCTTTCCACTTTTATAGTTTTCCATTTATAGAGTGATTCTTTTATGTTTTTGGGGTGGGTGAATAAGTTTCTCTCTCAACCACAACATTTGAATTAGCCAATAATGATTGTATGATATTAGTACTATCTAAAAACTTAATGGGTTATGATATGTATACACATTAAAATTAAAATCTTCCCATTTCTCATATGAGATGTTTTGTAAAGATTAATGTCAAAGCATGGTATTATGGTTAAAAAAGGGACCAAAATTTAGGAATGTATTGATTTTGAGACTGCATATTGTTTACACACAAAATCGATTTTGTTGATAGTTTAAAAATGGTATGTTTTTGAGGTGCCAGAACGAGAAAAATATTGTAAATGTTAAGACCTATTTTGAATACAATATTGGAGAAGCCAACATCAAGTAGATCAAAACAACTCATCAAGTACGTGGAATTGGATATAATGGACAGTAACACGTGTGAAAATTGTTTTATAGATATAAAAATTTACGATAAGAATAAGAATTGGGCATTAAGTTTTGTTTGGCAACTTCTAATAAAACTAATCCAATCCACCAACTTAATATGTCCAAACGAACTCGGGTTCAAAATTCAAACCATCTTCTTAAGAGTTAAGACACAGGGGTTGTGTTAACTAAGCAGCCTTAGCCCTTAGCTGTGTTTAAATATATTTTGGATTGTTTTATGTCGGCCACAATTATTTAGATAACTTCAAAAATAGATAACTTTGTTCGGTTGGACCATGAAATCAATTATATATGCTTGGTTTAATTATAGTTTTGTTATTGTTAACTATATTTAACAAATTGGATCTAACTAATATATAGCAAGTAGGAAAGTAGGATATGGATAGATTACCTTTTCTTAGCTCTTATAACATGTATGTCTTTTTTACATAAAAAAATGTAAATGAGGGAGTATGTCAAGATAAACTCTTCAAGAGCACTTACAAATACTTTTTTCTTGTTGAGGTGTGCACTTTTAAATACTTAAAATTAAATTGCTTACAAAAATACTTTTTTCTTGTTGAGGTGTGCACTTTTAAATACTTAAAATTAAATTGCTTACAAAAATCTTTTAAGTATAAGTGACATTCTTTTAAATAAATCGACTTTCATAGTAATTATAAGACATTCTCATGGCAGAACTGATCTGTAAAATTTATGATAGATTGAGCAGATGGTGGAGGTGAGAAGTGAGGTGGTGGATCTTAGCTAGACGATGGTGAAGAATGATTTATAATTGGTGATAACTGATAAGTGGAATTTAAGTGTTTAATGTAAGTATTGTTTTAATACCCTAGTCTAAGAAAAAGATATGCAACTACCTCAGTTTAAAAAAAAAAATTGATCAAAATACCTTAATTATTAGACTCGTTTGTAATAAATAGGTCTCACAAATCATCGTGGCTAAGACATGTAAAAAATTATAAAAGTGAAAACAAAGACCGACAACCTCGTCATTGACGGTGGTGAGTCAGCCTTAGTTGACCAAAAACTAAGGCACTCTGATCATTTTTTATTTAAAATGGGGTAGTTTCATCATATTTTGGAGACCAAGATAATAAAAAAAAAATCTCAAAATAGTTTTTTTCTTTGGCCCAAAACATATTCTTTTATTATGCCGAATTAGACACATAGTTAATAATTAGCCCAAATCAATTTTTATTGATAATATTTTATTATAATTTATTTAAATAATTAGTCCAAATTAGACACATAATTAATAATTAGCCCAAATTAAATAGTTATATGAAAGGGGAATGGCGCTCCGGTGTTGAAAGACAACTAATGTAAATATTTGGCATGAATAGTTATAAATAAACTTTTTTTTAATAAAGTTATAAATAAACTTTATTATGATATATCCGTGTTTTTATTACCGTTGTTAATGCTTATCCGGCGTGTAATCCAGGATTTATCTCTTGACTTGGGGAATGTTAGACATATACATCCATTGTAAGGGGCATGGGTAAGAGCGGTTGTAGATGCTAGTTGAGACACATCATGATAGATTTACAATCACACACAATGTTGGAACTTTATAATTCTCTTTTAGCTAACTGAGCGAGACATCAAAGGTTTGAGATTAGAGACGTCCTCTAATTATTTGTGAGATATCGAGATCTATGGAAGGCGACATGTGAAGGTATACTTGAGGATATGAAGAGTAGTCGATCAAGAAAATACATTAGTGAACTACCTAATAAAACTTAATACCGACACAACCTGCCTATTGTTTGTTTCCCCTCACTCATATTCTGTTAGTAAACACCTACAATCAACTAAACACTACCAACTATAATACCTTTTAATAAGCATATAACATGACAATTAATTACTATGGTCTCGTGGATAAGATAAAACAAATACTTTGATGTCGCATTGCTACAATTAGGCTCATCATGTAGTAGGTACGTCCTTTAGAATGTCCAGAGTTCCATTACTAATATTTTGAGAGTTCAGGTTGTTTTGGGCATTAGAAATAACTTCGATTGCCATCTATCATTGGAAGAAGTAAGAAGGAAACTTTCATTAAAGATAGAGTGTGACATAAAATCAACTCTAAAGTAGTAAATGTGTAGCATGAAGTGACGATCAAATCAGTGTTTAAATCAATCCCTTCATATGTCATGAGTATGTTTCTCATTCTCGATTTTACTGGTGCAATTGAAAATGTGGCGAATTCTTTCCAGCGGGGCCATGTTGGTTTGAATAATAGACGCATTTATTGGATATCATGGGTAAAGCTTTTGGTGCATAAAATCCATGGAGGTATGAGGTTTAAGGAACCAATTGATTTCAACTTGTTTTTGCTTGGCAAACAAGGGCGGAACCTCCAACTAAAACCATATAGTCTTGTCTCCCATTTGTTCAAAGGAAGATATTACCCTCGATGTAACTTTCTAGCATCTTCACTCAGCCATAATCCAAGTTATGTGTGGCGAAGTATTTTTAATGCAAAGTTCATTGGCGGTGCTAGAACATGTTGGTGCATTGGCTCACGTACAAATATTCTTATTTTAGGAGAACCATGGGTGCCTAATGGTATGAGTATCTTGACTAACAGTCAAAGTGTTTTTTATCTTCGAAAATGCAACGGTGGAAAACCTCATTGGCGAAGCAAACAAAGACACCGAAGATTGAATTATGAGAACACATTTCCTTCAACAAGTCATCGAAGATAGGTTAGTTTGGAAAGCGTAAAAAAATGGACAATACTTTGTCAAGAGTGCGTACACTTCATGTGTTGAAGAACTTATTGTTTCATAAATTTGGTAAACTTAAAACAAACACACCCTAATGGTATATGACATCATATTGAGAGGGTAACCCATAGTTCAAATAATGCTACAAACTACAAATTTCACTTTATTGCAACACCTAGATGGTCATCAAGCTAACCAAATGGTTGTAGTAATTTGGAACAGTTGAAAACAAAGGAATATGAAGCAATGATATTACATAGTTTGATTTGAGAAATGATATTTGTACCATCACTTTGTGACAACTTCTTGACAACTTTATCTCTTATACTCACATTATGTTTTTATTCTCCCTCTTCATTTTTATCTCTCCATTGTTTTTGACCAATGAAAAGTGAGAAAAAAGAATTTATCACAAAAGTTGTTTAAAATGGTTGTTCAAAAATCACTACTCGTTTGATTTTGTGATGTTGGAATGCAATCAATATTACGATTTATATTTTAAAAACTCTAATGTTTAGTTTAGTTTTTTTTTTTGACGTCATTTTGAATTTAACTGAAGACAATTAAACAAGGTTGTCATACTTTAGTAAGAGTAGACACATTTTTAACTAACTCCAATATTTTTATTGATGCATCAACATGTATTGAATATTGTTTTTTGGTAGATAGACGAAATGACAAACCTATTATAAATTTACATATACAAGTAAAAGTGTCGGAGTTTGAACTCCGATCATGACGTCTAGTCTAACAATTTCGGTATTTTTTATGTATTGAATATTTCTTCATGTACTAAAATCTCTAAACTTCCTTTTGATAAAATAAAATTTAAAAAAAAAAAAAAAAAACCAATTAGGTTATTTGACCCGACCATCAATAACCCACAGTGTTTATTTTCCCTCAAGTACAAAAAAACCGCATTTGGCGAGTTCAGATATTTTTCACTCACTATCTCTCTCTCTCTCTCTCCTTCAACCCATCAAGGGTTTTACTTTTCAGCTTAAACCCCACCCCATGGCTGCTTTGACGATGAGAGCTGCTGCAGCGGCGGCGGTGCCCCGCAGTTTCTGCCGACTCTTTTGCACTAATCCAGCTTTCCCTTCTTTCTCTTCATCGCCGCCTTCTGGACCGCCGCCTTCCGCTCGACAGATGGCCGAGCCTAGCACCAACCTCTTCGTCTCTGGTCAGCCTTTCCCTTCTCAACTTTTCCTTATTATTATTATTGTAATTATAATTATTGCTGTTGTTTTTGTTTTTGTTGTTGATTGAATGCTAGCTAGTTATAGTGATCTATGAATTGAAAGTGTATTTTTGATATTATTATTCGTGTTTTATGTTTTTGACCATTTTGAGGTTTCATCTGATGTTTATGTTCTCATTTGATTTTGGTTGTTTGGTTATGGATCCGTTTGTTAAGGATTATAAAAAAAGCATAAGCTGTTTTCTGTTTGTTTTACAGAGTTTGAAGCTGTTTTTAGATTTTTTCTTTCTTCCTTTAGATGGATGAAAATGGAAAATTTCTAGAATTGACTATTTTGTTTTAAAAAAAAATGATTTTTTCATGAAAAAGCAGTGAACTTTGTGGATCAGAATTTTCAATCAAACACATAGATCCTATTAAAGCTGTTGAATTTCTTATTTCATTATACTTATTGCTTAAACAGCTTATGCCTCTGATAAACAATAACAGCTTATGCCTTTCCTGTATAAATTTCTTTTTCCTTTGTGGTTTGATATTTGTAATTATTTGAATAACAGATTTTTTTTCATGTATTCAATTCAAAAGTAAATAAGGAAGCTTTTGAAATGATTAATTAACTAGAAAATGTACTATATGAGTTGGATCTTGCGACTCTTTTATCTGTATTGCTAGATAAATCAATGGGTATAATTAGAAATAAGAGGGGATTTTAACCTTTTAAGTTCTTGACTGTGTTTATAGAAATGGTTTAGTTGTGTAAAGTGAAGATTAGATAGATAATATAATCTAGAGAAAGCCTATAAGAAAGGATCATTTCATAATCCTCGGTCAAGTGTCTACTCGAAATATGAGTATTGTCATCAAACTCAAAAGAGACCTACAGTACAGTCTAACAAAAACATATTTCTTAGAAGCAATCTCTGAAAATACGGCTGCGTTTCACATTTTTTGATTGCAGTGTTGACTCGCTACTTGCTATTTTGATTTTAACCCATACTTACTCTAAATTGCATGGTTTCGTGACATCGAAGCACTGTGACTGTTTGGCTCAAAAGCAAAATTTTTAATACACTTAATTCCCAGGATTCAATTCTCTTAATTTTTCCTATCTAAACATGCCATTGATGCTTCAATTGTCATTTGCAATTTTTATCCTCTCTTCCCCCATGCCGTAAATAAAAATAAATAAATTTGTATATGTCATTGCTAATGTTGAGCTTTATTTCAATGCAATTTGTCACTTGAAATATTCAGTTGACTGTTGATTTTTGATGTGTCTTAAACCTTCAGGGCTTAGTAAACGTACTACAACAGAGACGCTGAGGGAAGCATTCCAAAAGTTCGGTGAAGTTGTTCATGGTTTGTTCTCCATCCCTAAGTACTTTTAAACATTTAAACTGTTCCGCTATTTATGCTTTTTCTATGAAATGATGTCTTGAAAATCTACTCCAAAACCATAATGGTTTTATGTTTTTTGTCAATCTCAGCAAGGGTGGTAACAGATCGAGTCTCAGGTTACTCTAAGGGATTTGGTTTCGTGAAATATGCTACTTTAGAAGATGCTGCTAAGGGCATTGAAGGAATGGATGGCAAGGTAAGATTTATTAAACCCTTTAGCCTGCCTGCACCCTTATACGAAAAGACTTTAAGTGTATTTCTGTCAGAACATTGTTGTCTTGGATTTGTATCTGCATTTGTATATTTATGCAAAATAAAAGTTCAGTATGACCACCTAAGATAAACTTAATTTACTTACACCACAACATATACACATCACACTAGAAGATTGAACTCTAATTGCTTGACATTGCCAACAGTGCATTCACTGTTCTTAAAGCACAAATTTGCATGGACCTCTACTCGAGTTTTGCGTAAATCTCATTTACTATTATTTGAACTCAAGTTTTCTCAATTTTCTCCCCTTCCTCCTGACATGAAATTTAATGATCTAACTCTTCAATATTTAGAGTATTTGCTTAATCACCCCTCTTCAATATTTAGAGTATTTGCTTAATCACCCTGAATCTGTAAATCATGTATTGATTGCTAAGCTCAAATAAATATGCATTGTTTGACATGACAACTGTAATGTAACTTCTGTCAGAAAAAGAAAAAAAAACTGTAATGTAACTGTGAGTTTTGTTGTCAGTTGGGGTTTTTTTATTTTTTGGTCAGTTGGATGTTGTTTTAATGAATTTTTCTTAACATTGTTATTGTTCATGTCTGAATTTTTTTTATGTAGTTCATCTACACAATTAATGCCATGGTTGTTCATTGCTTTTCTCGGCAAACTTCCTATTCAAATATTGCTTACTGATATGTTTCCCCTTGCAATACAGTTTTTGGAGGGCTGGGTTATATTTGCAGAGTATGCAAGACCAAGACCACCACCCGGAGAAGCTGTAAATAATACGGGCCGACCTTATTAATTTATGTTCATCCGAAACATTTTTGTGCCTCATTGATATATGTTTGAATTTGCAAATCAGAAAGTATTATTTATTTAGTCATTGCCATGGATGATGCCTAGCTAGTCTTAATTTATCTACAAAAATTTGCCCGTTGTAATGGGAGGATAATCTATGATATTGTTGTGATGCAAGATTTCTCTTTGATATGCCTGCAACCTTTTTTGGTAATGGTTACTGCAAATGAACGTCACTTGTCTAGATTAGATTTTATACGCCTTTATTATTTTGACTTTAGTCGTGTCACATTGACATACCAAATAAATTCAGATTTACATAAAATTTTACAGAGATAATTGCCATGATAAAACTTACAATTCAACAGTGAGTTTTTGTAATAATATAAAAAGTTACCGAGTGGTACAGTATTACTATTGTTGTAATTCTATCTATTCTCCTTCATGTGTTTTTTGTGATTTGTTTTAATCTGTGATACTTGAGAATAATGCATGAGCCGGTCCGGCTGCATTCTTTTTTACAACTCCATTGTGATAGGCTATTTCTCTCATTGTGGGACTTACCAACATACGGATACTCATAGGCTATTCCCTTCATTTCAAATCTTAGGAGATGCATCTCTATTTAGCAAATCCCATATTATGAAGCAACGAGCATAATAAATTAATTTTATAAAATTAGATATCGATAAATAAGTTGAATATAAAGTGATTTATTTTTTCATGTCAGATATTATTTTTTAATAGAGACCAAATGATAAAATCATTATAAATTCACACGTGAAGGTGAGTTAGAATTATGGACTTGCATGTATTTATTTTGTTACATGTTTGAATATAATTATGTAAAAATGGATTAAATAATAAATTCAATTCTAGAAAACTAACAACTAATTTTTGAGTAAGATCATTCAATGATGTAAGATGAATTCTTTTTCTGTTTTGTTTAAGGAAAGTGATTATCACTTTTGAGCAGTTGAAACCCACGAAGGGTTTTACATTTTAGCTTAAACCCATGACGATGAGGGCTGCAGCGGCAGCGGCGCCCCGCGGTTTCTGCCGGTTCTTCTGCACCAAGCCAACCGCGTCTTCTCCCACTGTCCGTGTCCCCCTCGCTTCTGGAGCCACTTCCGCTCTAAAGACGGCGGAGCCCAACGAAATTCTCTTCGTCACTGGTCAGTCTTTCCCTTCACTATTTAATTAAGCATAATTGCTAATTCCTCTTTATTGTTAATGTAAACTGTAAATTGAATGCGTATATTTAATGTTGTTGTTGGTATTTCATGTTTTGATCAGGTTGTTGAGGTTTTATTTCATGTATATGTTCTCATTTGATTTTATTTAGGTTGTCTTGGTATGGGTCCGTTTGTTACAAATTGCTTAAAAAAAATGATTTTGATGTTCAACAAAGGTTCATTTCTTCTTCAACTGGTTTGAGTCGAGGTCTGGGTTATTAATCAAATAACTAATTACTAACCTTTGCCTTGGTAAGAAAAAGAAAAGAGGATCATTTCTTTATCCTTCTCAAGTGTCTACTCAGAATATACAAGTATCATTTCATCAAACTCAAAAGATACCTACGGTCTCAACGGGTCACATTTATTTCTTAGAAGTAATCTCTCAAACGATTTGGGGGTTGGGTAGCTCAACTGGTTTGAGCTAATAGATTAAAGGAGTTGAGGAGTTCAAGATACAGGATTCAAGTTGTGGGCAAGGAGGAAAATACTAACATAAAAGTTAACATACTAACATTTGTCCTTCAAAAAAGAAATTTCCCTAGCTATTTTGATTTCAACCCACAAATTGCATGGTGTGGAGATGCTAAACAGCATTCCCCTTAATTTTCCCTCTTTAAACACACCATTTATGTTACAACTGTCATTTTCAATTTTTATCTCCTCTTCCCCTGCCATAAATAAAAATGAAGTTGTCTATTGCATTGATAAGGTCATTCTTTGTCCAATTCAATTTGTCTTTCATAATATTCATTTGATTGTTGGTTTTAAATGTGTCGTAACTTTCAGGTCTTAACAAACGTACTACATCAGAGATGCTGAGGGAAGCATTTAAAAAGTTCGGTGAAGTTAAACAGGGTATGTTCTTCATCCCTTGGTTAATTTTAACATCTGATCCGTTCACTCGTTCAACTATTTATGCTTTTACTATGCAATGATGTCTTAAAAATCATATCTGAAACCATAATTGTTTTCCGTTTGCCAATCTCAGCAAGGGTGGTAGCAGATCGTGTCTCAGGTTACTCTAAGGGATTTGGTTACGTGAAATATGCTACTTCAGAAGATGCTGCTAAGGGCATTCAAGGCATGGATGGCAAGGTAAAATTTATTAAACCCTTTAGCCTGCCCACACATATAACACAATACTGAAATGTATTTCTGTCAGAATATAGTTGTCTTGGATTTGACTCTGCATTTGTTTATTTATGCAAAATAAAAATTTAATATGACCACCTATGATAAACTTTATTTACCGACACCGCAACATATACACATCACACTAGAAGACTGAACTCTAATTGCTTGGCATTGCCAACAATGCATTCACTATTCTTAAAGCACGAATTTGCATGGACCTCTATTCGAGTTTGCAGTAAATCTCATTTACTATTATTTGAACTCAAGTTTTCTCAATTTCCCCCCCTTCCTCCTGACATGAAATTCAATGATCTAACTCCAATATTTAGAGTATTTATTTAATCACCCTGAATCTGTAAACCATGCATTGATCAGTTAGCTCAAATTAATATGCATCTTTTTACATGACAACCGGAATGTAATTGTGTGTTTTGTTTTCATGAATTTTTCGTGACATTGTTGTTTATGTCTGGAAAACTTTTTTGTGTAGTTCATCTACAAAGTTGATGGCATGGTTGTTCTTTGCTTTTCTTACAAAATTTCCTATTCAATTATTGCTGACTGATATGTTTTCCTTTGCAATGCAGTTTTTAGAAGGCTGGATTGTATTTGCAGAGTATGCAAGACCAAGAACCAATGCTATAGCCTCCCAGACACATCATACTGAACCATCCCACTCCAAACCTGAAGAAAAGAAAACGACACCAGAGAAGAATGATGAAATGAAGAAGGAAACTGCTGGCAAGAAGAAGAACAAGGAAAAGAAGATAACTGCAAAGGTAGTTGCAGACCAACCAATGGACAAAGATAAGGATAAGAAGTAAGCTGAGGAAAAGAATGAGGAAGAGAAGATATAAGGGTGTTAAGGGTATTCGAGCTCTTGAAATCTCTAGAGGAACCTTGAATATGTTAAAACTTTCTGCCAAAATAGTCAAACGTTAATTTGAGAGGGTTAGTGAGTGTCTATCTTTTAAGATTCAAGGGTGGTTAGTGTTTGATGAAAAATTAGGGAGTGTCTCTGCTATTTAGCCAAACCTGAGGGAAGGTGAGTGCAATTTCCCTTTTAGACAATGATGACATGGATGATGCCTGGCTAGTCTTGAATATTTTTGTGCCCCTTTGATATATATTTGACGTTGCAAATCAGAAAGTCTAATTTATTTAGACAATGTCATGGGTGATGCCTACCTAGTCTTAAATTTTCCCGTTGATATGGGAGGATAACTTCTATGATATTGTTGTAATGCAGGTTTTCTCTTTGATATGCCTTGAACATTTTGTGGTACTGGTTTAATATTACTCAAATATTATATTTCAAATATTACTCAAGATCTCTCTTTAATGTGTGTTTTGTGCTTTGTTTTATGGGAAATGTTAAAAAGTGTCCTTAGGACATTGATTAAGAGAACAAATTTAGAAATGTTATATTGTGAAATGGTGAAAAATGATTGATTTGACTTTTTAAAAGTTAAAAAATTGTTGAATTCAATGCAAACTTACTATTTTTGGTTTTCTTAACTAGTGCCTTTAAGGCGCCGGTTATATATAACCCTTGTTTTAAAATAACCTTCATTCAAATGTTGAAGATACTAGAGTACAATAAAATTTGTTGTGATTTGAGATATTTTTTATCCATACTTTGAGAGCCAAATACATAATATCAGATATTTTATTAAGCACATAGAGTACAAACTTGAAGCAGATTAAAAATAACACTAGAAAAAAAATAAAGCAAAAAAACAAAATATCAACAATACACCAACACAATTATATTAATCTCAAACTGAGAAGTGATCGGGAGACTGAAACACCAACTTTTCATGGTGGCTTTCTAGGAGGGCACTTCAAGGTCCTTTCTCTTTTCTTTTGTAGAAAACTCAATATCCGGTCCTTGGACCGACAAATCTGAGAGGTCCAATCTCACCGTCTATTTACAGGGGTTCCATTTCAAGGTTCTTTCTTCAATTGAACTTGCAATAATAGAAATCAGAACTAGGCGGGGGTTCAATCAACCAGAGAAGGACTAGTAACAATAATATTGGCGTCGTCAAACACAACGACGTTCTCTTATGTATCTCTTCTGTTTCAATGCATCATTGAATATTATTACTTATCTTAAGTCACATACAAGTGTCTGAGAAGACTAAAAGTGTGTTGAAGCAAATAATTTTTTTTAGAACACTTGTCTAACACATATCTTACGAGTTTCGTACGGATGTCGGACACCAAAACACATTTAATGTCAGAGATATATGTGCTTCAGCGGCACAAGCTAATATGGGCTACTATACTTCATGCACCCCATTCTTGCTCCACGTCTAGAAGATATCACCATTAATTTTAGTGATATTTTAAGAAGTGACTCAATTCTCAAGATTTAACTCGGTGGTTCAAACATCATCCTCTTGGTTCTAATGGTGATATCTTCTTATGGAAGACCCGAAATCATTATTTTTAATGAAAATGATTGGGTAAATTGAGTTTGTCTTAACCATATTGATTCTCCTCATTTAAATGTGGTGTTGCACCTTTCCAAGGATGCAACTCACAAGCCCATTAGAAAGGTAAATAGATTCATCCTTTGTTATAATTTCATTAAAGTTAATGTTGATGATAATTCTCTTTCTAATCCTTGAAGACCGAGTTTTGGAGGTCTTATAAAAAACAATAATGGTGATTGGTTGTTGGGTTTGTCTTGTTTTTGTGGTATTACTTATTAGTTATTTTTGTGGTATCATTTTTTGGAAAAAAGAAGAAAATGAATGTGATGAAGTCTCATTGTTAAATTTTAGGTAATTATATATTTTTTTACAAATTTAATTAATTTATTTTTTAAAAAAACTGCTATCCATGGATATCTATGTATACTCTCAGATACCTAAAAAATTCATGGATTACTCGCTTAACAGATATATGTGCGGATACGGAGAGGACACAAATATCATATTTATCTAACGAGACAGACACAAATATCATACTATCAATGTCCATGGATATCCATTTACACTCTATTTCCAACCTCATCATTCTTATGCTCATTTGATTAGCCAGATTGTCCAGCTCCATAATCGAGTGTGGAGATTGGCTTACTGAGCATAGTGCTACTTCTTCGGATTGAAGTCTTGGATTTTGTTTCCCTCCTCAATTGCATCACTCTCTTCTTGCTGATGCTCTTGGAGTTGCTCGCCTAAGATTGTAGTTTTTGTTTTGTGATTTCTTCTTGATAAAAAATTGCTTTTGATTAATATATATTTTATTTTAAGAATATTATAAATGAAATAGATTAAATTTTAAGAATTCATATAAACTTTCCAACAACCCTCCGCTATTACAATTTTTGAATTCACACAAATGAGGATGATTTTGTATTATGAAGAAAAACAAATCCCACAAAGTCCTCCCTTCCTATTTCTTTCACTTGCTCCTTCATTTTTTTTCTCCATAACTGTTCATTTCTTTTCCCCCCAAACTCGCAAACAAAACCCAAATGTATTTCTCGTTTTTCTGTGTCCTTTCATCTTCTAACAAGTGCTAAATCCAACAATTATTAACACTCGACACATGGACCAAAATTAATAAAGCCCCATGAAAGCAATTCTAAAATGGACCAATGGTGTGAGAGTTATGCCCTCTTGACCAAGTAACACGAAGAAAACTTATAATTTATGTCATTGAGAGTAACAAAACAGTGGATATTTTCCATTCCAATTGCTAGGTGTCCCCAAATTTGGACAAAGAAAAACTCCTCATTAAGATGGAATCATCTTCAAGAAGGGAATTAAGAAAATGACGAAATTAAATGCGTTTTCGTTTCTCAGCGGCTTCAACTTGATCTGAATGTAAGACAAATTTTGCTCTGCATGATTTATGTTATGTGGGCTTCTTTGTTCCAGACATGTCACTGTTTTTCCCGGGACGTGGCAAGAAACATACAAGTGAGTTTTCAGAATAGGAAATTGTCGCATGACAAAGAAAGCTGCAGCATATATGTATTGTGGTAGGAAATAGATTCTATAGTATAGATTGTTGCGTGTATGTCAAGAAATGTTTAATGAGAATGGAATCTTAAGTCTGAAGAGAATCGTCTTATGAATATATTTTTGTTTGAGCTTCTTAAAATCCTTGTCTATATATGGGGTGTGGTTATCATTTTACCTAAACGAACTTCAACTTGGAAGTTTCATAAAGAGATCATGTGAAGCTAAGAATAGTCACCCGACTGAACTCCAATAATATCTGGAATTTGAATTATTTATAAATTGTCTGTTCCTAAATAATAAACAAAAATCAAAATTTGTACCAATTAATTAAGCATTTTAGATTCAATAATCATATTCCTAAAAAAAATAAAATTGTTGGAACTTTCAGAGGAGCCTACAACACCGTAATGAATTATCACATTGGACTATAAGAACAACCGCACAAGTAAGTTTAAACATTACACCTTCATTTAAAGACGTAAAATATTGTATCTACAAATTTTCTCATTTCTATGTTGTCTAACATATACTTTTTTTTTAATCTAATGTAGGATTTTAGGTCACATAAACAATAATTTTATTAACAACGATTTTCAAAACTCCAACGTGTGCTATGAAAAATAATTACAGCCAAAAAAGTCTCACGACGAAAAATTGATTTTGTCTAATATGAAAATATAAATTAGTCATGTAAAAAAAACTTAATGATGAGATTTATTAATTCAATAATAAAAACAAACTTATGCATAGAGCAAATTTTATTATATCTTAGAAAAAAAGAGCAATACTTATCATAGTTCTGCATCATAATACACTTGACCCCATAGAAATCAAAATACCAAAAACAAGCTATATAAAATACAAAGCGAGCGTAAAGGCCCCCAAACAACCAAGCAACAATCACTATTAAGAAACAACAAAACATAAACATTCAAGCACGTGATTCCATCACTTATTCAAATCATAATAGAAACCTTTATCCTAATTCTTTAACCACCACTACGTTAAAAAATTGATATATGCTAAAATAATCGAATATCATTTATGATCTAGAACCCTAAACAACAATTTTTTATTTTTTTAAATGAAACCAATTTCATTGAACCGGTTCAGACAATAAATCAAAAGCAACAACCGTCAAAATATAAGATGGAGTTTCTTCGATCCAAACTAGTTTTAAATTGGACTGAAAGAGCAAATTTTACTAAGTAATGTGCAACCTGGTTATCCACAAAGCTTAACATGAGCAAAACTAATAGAATTAAAGTTAGGACTTAATTTGATGCACTCATTTACAATTGTTTCTAAATAGCCGATACATGAAGCTTGTCTTTAATTGCAATCACATTCCTTGAATCTTATTATGCTTGTGTATTCAAGAACAGTAGATCCTTTGCAAACCGTAAATCATACAAAATAGAAAAATTAATCCTAAATAATACTTATTAAAGTTAAAAAATGATTTTTAAATTATATATTATACTCCCCATGTCTTTAAATTTAAGCAAACAATACATGAATTTAGACCAAGTATGGAGTATGTATGTATGTAAGTATCCAAAAAGAACAACACCTAAAATGTTGATGGAGAATGTTCTAACTCATTATCAATTTGATTGTACTTTTATTATTTTAGCATATCAATGAAGCTTATTTTATTTATAAAAAAAAAACCTAAAAAATTTAGTGTGGTGGATTTGAGGCTGGAATAATTAGTATTGCTATTGATATGTCATCAACATTAGACTCCGGATTATAACTTTTCCAAATAAAATAAAATGTTGGATACAATAATTTTAAAAAATTGTTAATTTTTGTTGTGGTTTATATATACATTTTTCACAAACCAAATTTAAGAGAAGAGAAATGTTAACTTGTGCCTTTAAGACACACGTTAATGAATCAAATATAGAAATAATTTATTGAAATATATGCAGTACACTTAATCTTTAACTTTTTAATGAACTGAATGCACAAAATTTTAGAAAATATTTATTCCTTTGGTTTTTTTTTTTTTTGAGGAATTCCTTTGAATTTCTTAACATGTGTTCTAAGAGCACAAGTTATCACTACCATTAAGAGAAAGAGCAAACTCTCACTTTTTTTTGTTAACCTAAGAGCATTAAAATAAAACGATTCAATTTCTTTTAATTTAACAAAGATTTCAAGCTTAAACAAGATTTTGAGTTTAAATATGAGCTTCAACATGGATCAATATTCAATGTTAAAGGTGGAAAATTTATCTCATATTTAAATTTCACAATATGATCCAAGATTATCTTTTACATTATACGTCGAGGATAATTAATAAAAAAAATCTATTTTTACAATCGGGTTTTACTTACTAACAAGTATTTTCGTGACATTATCATTGCATAACTTCTCCTACTTTTAAGATTTCATGGAAGAGTAATAAAACCGAGGAGTTCTCTCCTACAAGAGGCATTCGACAGGGGGACCCTTTGTCCCCTTACCTATTTGTCATCTGTATGGAGAAACTATCTCATATAATTGTTGATCAGGTAGAAGCTAATTACTGGAAACCTATGCGTGCAGGTAGATCAGGACCTCTAATATCTCATCTTCTCTTTGCTGATGACCTTCTTCTTTTTGCAGAGACTTCTATTGAGCAAGCACATTGTATTATGCATTGTTTAAATCTCTTTTGTGAAGCTTCAGGTCAAAAGATTAACAATCAAAAGACTCAGATTTTCTTCTCCAAGAATGTTGATCAACAACTTAGGGA
>Ga0315913_1001181_pt1 | contig 27755 bp, 18 predicted proteins | sample MpolsnodulesMG_FD_207736 | JGI IMG/M metagenome (GOLD analysis project Ga0315913, IMG submission 207736) | Medicago polymorpha root nodule microbial communities from Los Angeles, California, United States - small nodules | ecosystem: Host-associated > Plants > Roots > Nodule | place: USA...
ATAAAATATACTCCATCCGGTCTCAAATATAAGAAAATATTCCTTTTTTAGGTTCATTGAATAATTAATGTATCTGTTTTACAATGTAGACCAGATACATTAACTACTCAATGAACCTAAAAAATGAATCTTTTTCTATATTTGAGACCGGAGGGAGTCCAGTTTAACTTTAAAGCAATAACATATAAATTAACTTACTCATTTACTTATATATTGTACAATTATATTCAGTTAAAACACATAAATATCATGCTTGAAGAAATCATATCATTTGAAGAAATAGCGTGCTTGATTGCTTGTTGAAGAAAGATGCCTTGATTTGGGTAACTGGGTCCAGTTGTTTTGATTAGTTAAATCACATAACTAGTAAAGTATTTGTTTAATATGACATTTCATGATTTCAAACGTTTGTATTAATACGTATATGCAATATATAGTTATGAGATACTGAAAGAGAAAGTTGATTGATGCGAGTGAACCACCAAGTTGATGTGCAAGAAAGAAAGAAAATGGACATTTGCTTGTATGAATCGCAAGCTAAAACTTTGAAAGTAATATATACAAATTGATATTTAAAAAAGACATTTTAGAAGGAATTGTGAAAAGAGAAAATGATTGTACTTAGCTTTAAGGAGGAGCAAGGAAGAGATATGTGGGCCTGCTAGTTTGATTTTTAACTAGAGATCAGTGAGGAAAAAAAACTATAACTCTATAAGGGCATAAAAATTGCTCTTCTCGATTCTAAAATTGTTCATTCTTTGAAAAATGTCCAGCGTAAGTTAACTTATGTTTAACTTTTTTTAACGTAAGTTAACTTACGCTGGACATTTTTTAACGTGAGTTAACTTACGTATGAACTTTTAAGATCGGTGAATAAGAAAAAAACAAAAGGAGAAAAAACTATAAGGACATTGCCATTATAAGCATGGTTGGTTAAGTTATTAAGTCATGGATGAAATGTCTACACCATTGGTTCTTTCAATACAGTATGATCCGCATGTTCCTCCCCCAATTCTTTTTAAATCATATTACATATTATATCCATCTATACAATATAGTTTTTTTTTTCAAAAGTTACCAAAGTCTATACAATATCAATCAATATATAATGTCTGCCTCCAATGTATCTAGCTAGATACATATTGATGAATGTTTAATGCATTTTTATTAGCCGATTATTTTATTGACATTTTTTTTCTCCTAGTGGAAAGCATTTAATTTTAGGACTAATTAACAGAGCCCTCTTTCCTTCAAAGGAAAGCCCTCTATTCACCTGTTTGTTTACTGGAAGCAACATAAGGCCGAAAAAGTCAAAAACAAAAGTATATTTTAATGAGACATGAAAAATGTGCTAGCGTGTGAGATGAAATTAAGTGAAGGATCAACAAAAATGAGTGGGCCTCTAGAAAAATGAGGAGAAATTGAATCATCATATAATCATATAATGGAAATGGTGTGAAAGCTACACGAAGATGTTTTGGTTTTGCCTCTAGCATTGTGTACTCTACTATTTGAGAGTATTTACCTCTTTTTTGTTGATAAGTATATGCATCTTGCTCTAGTATTGAGTGTGTTTTTTAAGGGTTAAATAAATTTTCCTCTAAAAAATATAATGAATTTTTATTTTAGTCCCTAAATATAAAGATGACATGTTTTCTTCCTTCTGAATTTCTTTTGTTTAATCTTTTGATCATAATGACAAGTTTTTGTTCATATTTATCTCAATGTTATCACCATTGTTATTATGGATAAAGTTGTGGAGTCAAAAGGACAATTAATTTTTTTTCTTCTTAATATTGGGATTTTTGTTACATATTCTTATAAAAAGGGACAAGGTAGTATACAGTTGTTGTTCAACTAAAAATGTTCTAATTTATTTTTTACTACAAAAAATTATAGTTAGAACATTAAATTAAGGGTTAATACCTCAATAACCCTTACAATTTGAGTGAGATATGCAAATAGTCTATGTAAAAAATGCACAAATATTGCACATGTAATTTTGGATTCTTCATATTTAAACCCTTTATACGGGGGCTATTTTCAGCATTTTTAACCTTTTACAACAATTATTTTTAATAGAGATAAAGTTAAAATATGAATAATTCAAAATTACAAGGGTGAAATCTATGTTTATTTTTACATGACTTATTTTCATACCTCACTCAAATTACAAAGGTCATTTGGGGTAATAACCCTTAAATTAAACTAGACTCTTGACCCGTGCGATAGCACGGGTCTATTATAGTGTAGGTCAATAAATTATTTGACAACCAACATTATATAAAATGTAGCATCACTATCATGTATACCAATCTATTTTTTATATTTGTTACTAAGACACTTGCCAAGCATGGAAAAAACAGAAGCAAAACTAAAAGCTATGTAAAATTTAGACTCTTGTTACCGCAAACATTTCTCACTAAGTTGTTAACATGAGAAGCTATTAACTCCTTCATAAACGTGTCATTATTGATTTTGTTAGGAGCAACTTGCATTCCAAATTCTCTTGCAAATCAAGCAGGTGTAGCTTTCCATTGCACTAAAAAAAAGAGTAGAACAATTAATAATTCATAGCTTCAACTTTGGAACCATAACTTAATAATTCATGTTCAAATAACGACATCATAAGAATAGCCTAATGCAATCTTACTTAAAAAAAATTATAACACAGAGGAAAACTATATAAATTTAAGCAACAAACAATCAAAAAGGATAAAAAGCACACCTTTCAAACTCATTAGTGCATCAATGGCTTCTTGATCCTTCACAAATATGATGAAGTTATCCATACTCGACATATTACATGGTGGAATGGAAAGCAAAAAAATAGAGATAGATTTGATATGGGCAAAGGTGAGTAACGAAAATGAAAAGCAACTAATTGTAACCTCCATGACATGTGACTTAAATAACATGAATTCTTTAGCAGCTAGTTGTGGATGTATTAATGACAGATAATAACTTGAATTACACAATGCACCATTATCTATCTAGTCTTGCACGTTTTTTGTTAGGTCATTTATTAGTTGCATGGCTCTAGATTAGTTTGTTGGCAAAACATGTTGTTTTAAGTTAATGCAGTTAGTTGAGTATGCAATTGGCGCTCTAGGGTTGCATTTTTGCCCATCAGACTGCATAGCATTTTTATTAAGTATGATTAAATTTAGTCAAAACAAAATTAGAATATTAAATTAAAGTACTTAAATGTTTCATGTTTTGAGTATATCACATATGTATTAGGTGCTCTTCTCTTAGACTTTCCTTGTCCCGAGGTAGTAGTAAAACTAGTGTATGTTGGTTGAGTACTTCTGCAAGAGTACATGAAAGAAATGGAAAAGTTGAGTAAAATATAATACAGCAATATAAAAGCATAGACAACTTTAGTTACATTACTGGTGTGCTCATGTAGTGTGTTTTTGAACCCGTAGAGGGAGGGACATTGTATGTGCTACTATGATTACATTCAACTATGAGAATATTGCCTGTTTCATATCATCTAAATTCCCTTCCAAGAATGATTTTTGAAAAATATAAATGGAATGCAATGTATACTTGCAAAGATAAATACTATTATAATTCTAAAAATTCTGATCAGTAAGAATACGAAAATAGGTAACTTTAAAGTCAGCAACTGACATGGAAAATGATTTGTTAATTTTTCTTGATAAATAAATATATTGGCCAAGAAAATTTCAATATAATTAAAGAATAAAGATGGGCAGACACCCTTAATATGTACACCCCTTTGTACCACTCTGAAAAATTTCAGTTAACCAAATGAGTAGTGATATTTGAACAACTCTTTTGGTACAACTTTTGAGACAACCTTTTGTTCTCTCTTCTCACTGGTCAAAAACAATAGAGAGAGAAAAAGGAAGAGAGAGAATAAGAAGATAATGTAAGTATGAGAGAAAAGGTTGTATAAAAATGGTGGTACAAATATCATTTCTCTAACCAAATATATGGTTTGTGTGACCACATTTTTTCAGTTGCGTGACCACTATTTAGAAGTTGGAAAATGTGGTCACACAGACCATATATTTGGTTAACTGAAATTTTTCAGAGTGGTACAAAGGAATATACACATTAAGGATGTCTACATTGTTCATAGTTAAACTTTTGGCCGTTCACCTGTTTGGTGGTTTACATCAGTGTAAATGGATCCTTAATAGGTGTTTTTATAAAAAAAAAAAAAAAAAAAAGTGGAACTTGTAACAAAAATGGATCCCTAATAATGAACATATCTGGTTTTAAGATGTTTTAAGTGCATATTAACACAAAAGACACCATCTCACATTTGTGTAATGAGACAAAATCAAAGTATAGTTGTTCATGAAAAAAAAACGGAAGTTGTAACAAAAATGACGACATTATAAAAATGTTAGTAAGTGATATGTATGCAAGTGTGAGTGAGAGCATTATAGCAACTTGATTCGGTCATAATTGTATAAGTTTCTGACTGAAATAAATCAATAAACCTTTCATTTATTGAGACCATCTCAGAGGAGAAAAGAGAATGTATTACCACAAACTGAAAATGAAGAGGCAAACAAAGCTTATGAATTGGTCAATGATATTTTCACCACATGCTCGTAATTAAATTATTGATCTACTTATTTTCACTGTCACAACCATCCACAGGTATTCTCTTCATATGATCAACTAGTTCTTGAATCTGCTCTCTTGAATGAAGGGGTGAAGGATATACAAGCAAAATAAAATAAGTACCTGATGTATTTTGCTAAATTGGATGACAATGTTTCCAATTATGATATTGATGTATTTAAGTATTTTGTTAAATTATGATTCAGACTTATTTTATTGTTGAACTGAAGTTGCATTAACACAATTAAGTGTCCTTCACGTAGGGACCAATTTGTCTTTTTCCTATAAACTTCGGAACTTGTCTTTTTTTTTTTTTAAATTTCGGAGGAGTATTTGTATATAAGTGTTAAATTTGAGGGAGGTATTTGCCAATTTCAATATCACACAGATTTTAGGAAGAACAAAACAAGCAATTTTTTTTTTTAAAAAATATTAGTCATTTTCTCCATGTGTGCATTTAACAGCCACATCTCAGGGTCAAACGGCAAAAATGGACGGAGGGGCCAATTTGACAGACATTTAACAAAATCAAGGGGGTTTTGAGGTTTCGCAAATTACAAGGGGTAATTGTATGAAGTTACAATTTCAGGGGTGATTGATCATTTACTCAAATTTAAAGTTTGAAAGAAAACTTTCGATATTGAATGTATTCCTTCAAAATGTAAGTTGACATGAAACATTGTTTGCCACGAACCTTCGCACATGTATATGAACTTCTACAAAAAGGAGAAGCTTCTAGTTGAAAAGGTAAATAAGATGGTGGATGATCGAAATTAATGGCGTCAATGACAGAGTGGTAATGGTATATCTAAAAACACTTTAAAGCTCATTTCAGGCACGTTAGAGAAATGGGTAAAGTATATTATAGAGTAACTGAGTACCTTAAACAAGTGGCAAACATAGCTTACATAATGAGTCCCCATAACAGCGTATAACGAGTTAACGACCTAACCATCTTTTAGTTGAAAATTTGAAGGCATCGACTTAGCATATATACTCTTCACAATATGATGAATTGGAATAGTCCAGTTTGAGACTGCAATTGGATTGTCCAATTGATGTTTGATAATGTGTCGGGACATGCTTGATATTGTTTCGAAACAGTTTCCACTAAGCCAGCTGCTCATTCGGACATATGGAGCTGACTTACGATCATAACTGACTTCTAGATGTTATTCCAGTGGATCTTATATCAAAGTCATGTATATGTGCTTTCACATGCCCTCAAGTTAGGCAACTTAGACTTCGTGAGCTCTAGGCCGCTACTTAGTTCATTGAGCCATATGCCTATGGAGCATTCTGTACATGTTTGGTAACACGGAATACTAATCATTCTTGTTCCTAGGCAACTCAACTATGATTTTTGTGAAGCAAGAAATTGAGAGGTGCTATTCTCCGGGTCATGTTTCCTGGTTTCTCCACTTTCTACATTCTTCTATGATATCTCTTCCATGCTTGTGTTTTTCCTCTATATTGATGCTCTGTCTTCACTACATGATCTTTCAGCTTACTAGAACCTTCATTTATATTTTCATATATCCCCTTACTCTTATGCTCAAACTTTTTCTGTTCAGTGAATATTTTCCTTTCTTCCTCTAATGGTTTAGTGAACCCAAGTATTGTGGGTCAGGTTGAAGGGCAAGGTTTAGGATTGGGTCACATGTATGATCCACTCATCTCCCTAGGCAAAATGCAAGAAAAAGACAACTAGTCTTCTTTGGTACACTATCACGAACACTTTAAAAATAAAATTACTTTATCCACCGTTTAAACCAACACAGTGATCCCTTTTAATAACAAAACATACTGCAACTAGAATGGTAGCAAATTCTGACATAAGCATTAAGGCAATGATACACAACAACCAAAATGGTTACAAAATTTGACATAAGCATTAAAACAATGATTAGCAGCCTGGGTAATCTATAAGATTTTGTATAGACACAATGCAGTATACTAGTAGCCAATAAAGCATGATCTACTAAAATTTACAGTAATTTCATGAATTATTATTATTCTTTCATGTACCTCATAATATTTCCAGATTCCACCGTTATTTCTTCATTAGAAGAACAACTGTGTGAGCCGCTATACTTCTATTTTCTCCAAGGCTGTCAACCTTTTCATGAGTTTTTGCCTTTATATTTACCACAGAAGTGTCAACTCCAAGCAGTGCAGATAAGTTGGCCTTGATAGCATCCTTGTGCGGGCTTAGTTTCGGCCTCTGAAGTATCAATGTTGCATCTAAATTTCCAATATCATAACCTGCCTCATGCATAAGTCTGACCTGTAATAAAATCATAACATATTAAAAAATACCCTATAAAATATCAAGTATAGGTACAGCGTTGTCTTTAATCATAATCCTAGGAAAACACTTTCAGTAACCAAATATAATTTGTACAGCCATCATACGTCAAAAGAAAAACACAGAAAATGTTGTTTAATAACGGCTAAATACAGGGTCCAAAATTACAATAAAAGAGGAGTCACTGTTAGGCCACAGTTTACTTATTCAATAACTAGCAAAAAATTTAACTAAGAAAAAAACTAGCTAAGTTTTGTTTGGTTAAGAGACATTATCAATTACCCTGTTACACTTGCCTGATAAAGCACAATCTCACTTCTGAATATTGTTAGGTAATTTTTCTTAGTGTAATATCCTTGAACTTATTCTCTACTTTTTGGTCTGTTCAGCTTAAATTCATAGAGCTTGTTAGAATAATAACTCATTTTTCAGATGTGAATTGTATCTAAATTGTTTAAAATAGGAAGTCACTCTTCACATGCTAACTGTCTGTAGAGTGAATAAAAGCTTTTTCTTCGAAAATAACATATGTGAGGTGTGTCATGTGTGTATGTTGAGGTGAGTACAAGGGCTGAAGGTTGTTTGGGAAAAGTAAATTTGTGCCCAGTTAAATAGCTGACCATGTTATTGCCCACCTATGTTGTTAGTTTGTGACACCAGATTAAATGGGTTTGATCAACGACTTTTCAAATCAACCCATATATCTACATAAAAGTAGTAAAACAAAATTTTTAAGTTACTTTTCAAGTGAAAGTTAGCCCAAAAACTTTTTTATAAGGAAAAGTAAAACATGCACATTAGTAGGCAGACCGGCCTTTTGAACTCACATATGTATGCAAACTTCTTAAATATATGCCTGTTTAAATAAGGGATTACGCAAACCAATCAGTTTAAATATGAGCCTATGCTGACTGGTGCGAGCTGGTATGCATACCCACCTCTACGGGTCTATTTAGTTCTAACTGAGGGGAATAAAAACATCTCTCTTTTGTTTGGTACAATAAGGAGAGATGAGGAATTTAATGAAAACAAAATGCAAATTTAGATTTTACACCATAAACATTCTGTGTGGCATTTAATATAAGGTTAATTTATTCTATTTAAATTGTTATAGTATTATGTCCCCGTGAGCTTAGCTCAGTTGGTAAGGACAATGCATAATATATGCAAGGTCCGGGGTTCGAACCTCGGACACCACCAAAAAAAATTGTTATAGTATTATGAGAGATTTTGCTCTCCTTCCTCTCTTCTCCCATCCCCTTTAAAAAAATTGAACACAGCTGATTCGTTTATATACATACAAGTTATATGCTGGGTACATGAACAGTAAGCCAATCAGTAGCCTGTTAACTCATGTCATTATTTCCACTGTTAACCAAAGTGCTAATCTCTTCTAAGCCCTTACCCTGTTAACTCGGTAATAATGGTATAATTAAATTTATGATTTCTTAAACTCGTACGTACTAAACTCGTTCAATAATAAACTCATGTCATTTCATCTAATCCATGCACTCTAAATTAGAAGAAATGAAAAATAGAAGTAGCAGATGGAATGCATTTGATATCACATTTCATTCCATCTTATTCTAAGAATCTGAACAATGACAATGTCTTTCCATTCCACTGTCCCTGATTGCATGGCATATCTTCCTATCATCCTTATACTTTAGCAACCATTTAAGTTCTAATACTGCATAAAAATAACTTGAAAGCAATATGCAATGTGTCCATGAATAATTCATTGAAATGGAATTACAATTTGTCACAGAACAAACAAATCATTATGGTGAACATTTGGTAACCTATTAATATATTCCCAGGATAAAAACCAAATTCAAACAACATTAGAAAAACTGAAAACACAATTACACTAAGGCCTAAATCATACTGTATTTCAATTGAGAAAATAAAGTAGAAGGAAGATATGTATTTAGAATATTACTCACAGATTCATGGACAAACACCGAAGAATCACAACCCTTCCACTTAGGATCAGAATCAGGAAAAATCTGTCCTATATCAGGAAGACCCAAAGCCCCTAAAATTGCATCAACCACGCAGTGAAGCAGAACATCCCCTGTTCATATTTCATCATCATGTTCAAACTCAGAAGAAAAAAAAAATGAAAAAACTGAGTAAATACTCAATTTGGTATATCGAGTCGTTGGTAAGACCTAGGGCCCATTTGGATTGGCTTATTTTTTAGCTTATGCAAATAAATAAGCTTTTATGTATTATTCATAAGCTTGTCAAGGTATTTTATAAAAAAACAGCTTATGAAAATACAATTTTCGTTAGTGAGAACTTATGAATTAACATAACAACTTATTTATTTGCATAAACTATTTTTCATAAGATCAAAAATAAGCTATGAAATACAGACATAGACACGGACACATGACAAGACACCGGCACCGATAATAATTTGAAAAAATGGCACTGGACAAGACACCGACTGGGAAACACCTAATTCATGAAGCGTATGTGCTTCATAGAAAATAAGCCAATCCAAACGAGCCCCTAATCACAAACTTACAATGGATAGCTTATACAGTATAATTTTCAAAACACTGCAAATTTAATTCACCAGCTTATCAACTATCAGATAGCTTATCTGCTATAAGTCTATCCACTATCAACTAACTTATCCACTATCCACTACTTTCTAGCAAACAGTGTCATAGTCCCGAAATATTTCGAAATTACAAAAAGAGCATAGAGTGTATCTTTAGTTAATAATTTTATGGACTAAATTGACGAGCATAAAATATTAACTAACAAAAAAGACTAATTTATGTATGTTGTTGTAATTTTTATACATTGAAGAACAATTGTGACAGTGTCTCACACATTTAAGAATCAAAAAGACTATTTAAAAGATTATAAAAATGAAAAGGGGGTGTGGTTAGACAGAATGAATACCATCAGAATGAGCCTCACAACCTCTATCATGAGGTATATTAATTCCACCAATAATTAACGGATAACCAGGTTCCAATCGATGAAGGTCAAAACCATGGCCAACCCGAAAAGGAAGAACCTTTGAGGGAGTAGAGGAGATTGGAGATTTATCGATTTCAATTGAGGTAGTGGGTGTTGCAGCTCCTGAAGCTGAAACAAACAGTGATGGTGATGATTTGAGATGCTGAGTACGGTGTTTGAGAGGAAAAGAACAAGAGAAGGGAATTGAATGAGAAGATTTGAGGGATGTTGTGAATGGGAAGGAGTAAGAAGATGCTGTTAGAGAAGATGAAGACATGGTTCGTTGTTGAACTTAATTGTGAAATGCTGAATTTCAGCATATGTTTTTATTTGAGCAGCACAGAATTGGTATATTCTCTTCATTTTTTGTGTGTACACTCAATTTGTATTTTAGTCAAAGGTTAAAATTTAAATCATACATGTACCAAAAAATATATAATTAAACCATCCACAAGAAATGTTTAATGGACACCCAATTTTCTTTTTAGGTTAATTGAATCCAAAATTATGTTTAATTCAGTTGAATATATCATTAATTTAAAACACGTTGAAAATAATCACGAAGATGAGTTAACAATTAATTTTCATCATGAATTGAATTAATTCTTTTTTTTTTATAGATAAAATGGTAAGAATCATTGGAAATTCACACGTATGAGGAGTGGAGGAGATGCATTCAAACTCCGATTATGTCGTATGATTTAGTAATTTTGATATTTTTGTCGGTTGAATGATTACTAGTAATCATTTACTTGATTGAATTAATTACATTTTTTTAACATAATTAAGCATTGCAGGTGTAGATTCAATGATCCTAGATTCGATGATCCGATACAAAAAATGGGACCTAGCCCTACATCCATCCAACACCAAACTCACAATAAAGGGAGAAAATATGATAGGTTGAGTTAGAATTTGTAAGATTTAAGTTTGGCTTAGTCCCAAAAAGTTTAGATTTGAGTCAAACTTTTTTGAAAGTCTAGTATGATTTATTAACCAACTTAAATTTCTTTTAAGAACATGTTTTAACAAGTAACTTGACAAATGTTTCAACATCTTATTTACTTATTTATTCTTTTTTTTTTTTATCTCACGACGAACACATCACATCTATCACATCACTTTCTCTATTTCTTTCTCTCTCATTATGTTTTTTTTTTTTAGAGATTCTCACATTATGTTGTTGGGGTGTTTGGGTGTTCATCAAATATTTTTCAAATGGATTATAACAAACTTCATCATACATAGCCCGCATGATTAGAAATGATTAATAAACGACATTGTCAAAAGTTCAACTTCAGGTCTTTAAATGTTTGAATTTTTATGTGCAATGTAGGCAATGGGATTTTAACCTAAGATCTGAGATCTCATACATGCAATGCAAACCTCGCATCACTAGAACAACTCTAGTGGCTTAAATGTTTTTATTTTCTTTTCAAAGGTCTTCATTAAAGACTTAATTATTTTATTAAAGTTTATAAATATCAATATTAATTAAGCATTTCAATAATTAGTATCCACGTTCTCTTTTCCACAAGTAAACATACAAGTTCATCTATAAAAGAAAACGAGTACTCCTGTGATTTCATTATTATAATAACATGTAATAACAACTCATAGAAGTGAGATTTTAACTTTTAATAACGACAATAGTAAAGTCCTTTGAAGTATGAACTTAATGTTCCTTACAAATTATTTAATTAGTTCAGTTGTAATAACTTCAGACGTGAGAATTTTTTAATATGGATATGGAGGGGATAAATTATTAGTATCAGCTATGCAGTACAAATCAGTTTCCTTAGCCTTGGCATGACCAATTCAAGAAAATTGAAGAGTCTCGGTTTTAGTTTCACCAAGCAAAGCTGCAATAGAACCAACAAAAGCAGCATTCATATAGGTGGTAGGTTCTGCATGAGAGTAATCAGATCTTGCATCATTGTATTGGTCATTAGAATTTGGTCCTCCAACAATAGCACCCACATGAATATTAGGATTTGGATTGGGTGCAGAGAAATAGTTCTGGCCATCATTGCACCCCACTTTGGCAGGTTTAGCTATGATTGAAGGGATGGAAGAACCTCTGTGATGTAATTGTTTTGGATATTTACTTCCATATCCCACCATATATGACATCTTCATGGGATTGTTTCCTAGTATGTAGTCCACCTATGTAATGTCACATTCAAGTTTTAGTTATGAACCAAATTAAATTAGGAAATCAATAAATGAGTTTGATATTTTAGAAGCAAAACCAGATTAGTATATATACCTGTGATTTTGCAAAGGCTCTAATTTCAGAGGGGGAGAAATGGGCAGAGCCACAATGGATTCCATCAATATGATTTCTAGTTAAGATTTTGGAGAAAATGAATAGCACCATGGTTGAGGTTGTGGTATACTGCAAATTACTACTATCTCTAATATACAGAAGCCCACCTGAGTTAACAAAAAATAATACGCTAACTGAGCTAATTCCATCATCTGTTGATTAAAATAAGATTGACTATTTGTGTTATATGAAATATTACTTTGCAATCATTAAATATAAATGATTCAGGTATACATATATACCTGGAGTTGTTCTAATCTGCAGAGAGCTACTTCCTGGCATCAATGCGCATATAAATGATTCACCATCAGTCTTAATCTTGGCTAACTCCTTCTTCCCACCATAGAATTCCTTGAGAAAAGAAGAAAGAAAAATAGTTAGAATTAATGAGTTAATTTTTTCCTTTGAACTATTGTGTACTAAAAGAATACAGTTTTGCTATATGGTAGTTAATGGTAATTAGCTATAAAATGTAAATACCTGTGTTAGTAATGTTTGAGCTCCAACAAATTTGTTATCCCAGCTGAATTCAGACACTGCTTGACTCCAACCTTGGTTACTTGTGATGTACGTCAAGTACTTGCTTTCCCCACTAGCCTTGTATAGCCAAGAAGCAGCCCATAATAGTTCATCCTTTTCATACACAATTCAAAATAACAACCATAAATGAATGATCTATGAAAAATGAATTATTAGTCTTTAAATGTTTTCATTTTTACAAGTGGTAATTTCTTACCTGATAACCATTGTACGAGCAGTAAAATGGGCAAGAACCCGAGTAAGAACCTCTATATTTGTCAGCAAAATCAAACAACTGCAAAACATATTTAATTATTAGTAAATTATGTTCTATTTAATACTTAAAAATTCTTCAATGCAAATCTCACATGTTTCTTAAGGTTGTTTAATTATACAAAATCGAAATGGAAATATCAACTCTTGATCAATAGATTATAGAGCCAATTGATGATCATGATTCATGAATGAGAATAAAACATGTTCCTTGAATTGCTTACAGATTTTGACTGGCTTAATAGCTTGGATGAATAATTGATATCTGTTTTCTTAAAGACAATTGAAGCAGCAGAAAGAGCAGCAGCAGCCTCAGCTGCAGCCTCAGTTCCAGGGGAATTTGAATCAATCTTGTTAGTTGTTCTTGGTGTATCCATGTCTTCTGGACGCTCCCAACAATTATGATCTGCATTTCCATCTCCCACCTAGCAATCACAACGATATTTGATTATAAAACTAATCAACATGCAACACAACGCGCGCGCACAACATGTATACATTATATATCTAAATGTATACATTATCATAGGATATATAGAATTAGACCTGTGTAAAGAGCGTGGTTGGCGAAGTGTGAGCTTTAAGTATGAAATCTGCACCCCAACGAATAGCACTACGGAGGTAATCAAGCTGGTTCACTGAAGAAACCTCACTTTCAAATTCAACAGCAGTCCAACTCAACAAGCTCACTGTATATGACATTGGCCATCCAAACTTCACATTATCACCCGCGTCGTAGTATCCTCCAACCAAATCCACCTGCCAAAGGCACATACAATACACATGATTGTTCATAAAGAATTTATATCAAAAAACACACATATATAGAGCATAGTATAAAGTTATATTGATCCTAGTGCAAAATTGTGGTTAAATTTTAGGTCATGTCATGTGTGTATTTATATACATTTTGAGTCTTGCCATCAGAGAGAGCCGAGTCTCCCCTCCACTTCACTCTTTGGTCCTTAGGCAACTTCCCTGAGCGTTGTCCTTCAAAAAACATGATGGCTTTGTCAAGGGCATCTGCATAGTCATAATTAGCTGAGGAATTTGTATTAATGAATTCATCATCCATTATGGCTAATAATCCTTTCCAACTACCCATGACAAATAACAAGATCAAACTATTGATCAACAAACTGCACCTCATGATGGTTCTATTAAGTTTCTAAGTCTGCATGATATTCAACTAAACTTTCTAGTATTTATAGTAGAAAAAAAATATGGCAGTTGCCTAACTATGCCTAACTACCATTACCTCAAATAGGATAGGAATGTACAAAGTAGTGAATGTGTATGAGAAAGATTATAAAATATGGAATGGGGGGTAACTTGACGTGTGCATATAACAATTAAAGTCATAGTAAATGAGTCATGGAGATGGTATACATACATATTAATCACGAAGAAATGAACAATAGCCATTCCCCTTGAACGTCACATGTGTATATTGTTTTACGTGCTAGTTATGCTTTGTGACTACTATGATTAACTTCCTTTTTCTATGAATATCAACTTTTTATTCAGAAAAGTGTTGCGATAGATTTTGATATTTTAATAGTCATTGTTGGGTCCTGTAGTTGTTGTTTCAACTTATAAGATTATTTATGCACACTAGAAAATTAACAAATTTTATACAAGTAGTTGAGATTAATTTTGATACTCTCAATCAATCACAATCCACACTTATATGACTTTTTACGTAAACATAGTTAAAGCCAAATTTCTATTGCAATCTAGTGATCAACTTTTAGTTTAAAAAATATTTACAATGTCAATGTATATGAATTAAATCCTAAATAGTTAACGGTATTATTAACAAAGCAATAATTAATTTTATATTGAACTTTAAAAATGATAAATATATATAATATAAACCAAAAATTTCAATAAAAATGACAGTTAAAAGGTTGTGCAAAATTTTAAGTTTTGAATTCCTTAATATGTTGTTTGAGACGTGTTAGCAAGACCCCTTTTTTTAATACAACACTGTCTTTTTTATTTTGTTACTATACTATGGTTTATTGAGTACAATTATATATAATCGGACTGTACAATTTTCTTAGCTATGTACTTCCCCAAATAATCATATCCATGAAAGTATAGGGCTTCAATTTCAGCTCTCCTGCCGCTCTCAACCATCAAAGTGACCTCTTCCTTGTAATTCCCCTGTTAAGCACCATTTAGTCAATTTATGGAAAAACACTCTTCAGTTGAAGAAAATATTCAGAAAGTATAAGGGATGCACATTACTTTTTACATATGATTCTTATATAGATTGGTTCTTGTGCAGGACCAATATTATATTATAGATATACAATTGTGCAAACTTGTTTCTTGTCTAAGCATCTAATTTAAGAATGCATAACTCATGTAGAATCTAGCATAACGTATAAAATCATAACTAACAGCTATTAAGCCAAAATGGTTCATACAAGAATTGAAGCAGCATAATATGTGACTGAGAGTAATAAGTGAAAATAACTAATCAGGCCTGAAGAATGAGGATAGTAAGGGCTGCGTTCAGAGGTTCTGAATGGCTTACCGGTAAAATTCTTGAGGACATCAAGCTTTGAGCAATTTGTAGGTCCTTTGTCTTCAATGGAACGAAAGATTGATCAGGTAGCATGGGTAGATCATGCCCCCGTAGTCCTAACCACTTGACATTGCAAGCTAGATAATGCAAATAAAAAATTCCTCAAGGTTAAGTTTCATTCAAGCATATTAATTCGGTGCTTTATTCCAACATATTAGAGCTTGTGTGAGTGCTTTGTGATATAATGATCTTATAAGATTACCGTATCTATATGACTCTAGGCCCATTCCTACACTTCCAAATTTGAAGGTGCATAGTATAGCTAATCCAGCTGGATTCCTTTATATGATAAAGTTTAAATGTGAGAAAGAAGTTAAGATCCAAATTATGATTAACATTTTTAACAAGATTGGAAAAAGTAATTCATAAAGTTGTAGTTCATAACAAAGGCAAGCTACCGTACCAATCCACCAAAGCTAAAATTGGCAAGTCTGGAAATGCTCGACAGATTCGATGAAGAAGAAATCTGCATTTAGATTTCAGTTTTAGACATTAAAGCACCCATCAGAAGGTTAATACTACGATCTATGATATGGTATATCATCAAATGTGATGAGAGCAGAACTTCTAAAAGCTTCACATCAGAAATTTTATGTTATTTAATTCTGTATACTGCAGACTAGTAGTGTGCAGAGTACCTTGTGGCAATATCTGGGTAACCTTTAGCCGTGATAAGAATGCTTGGAATTTGATTAAAAAACCTATCTTCAGCAAGCCGTTGAAATATTGCATGCTAAACATAAGCAAGGGTTATTGTATCAAAACCTATCTTTCTTTGTTAGGCAAAATGTGGAACATTTCAAATTAGCATGATGTAATTGGCCGCTGAAATATCACTTCAAACAAACTCACTTTTTCCACAATTATAATGTAACGCGCATCTGCATTTAGAATCAATTTATCTAACAAATTCAAGTCACCAGAAATTGCATGTCCAGAAGATCCACACACAGAGCAATCAACAGCCTCTTTGCCCGGTTCCTACACATGAAAAATTGGAAGCTCAACGTGACTAAAAGTTTATGTTAGCAGAATTGCATCAAGCAGTGATACAGAACACATCTCTACTCCATATAAAACAGACTTGTTTAGATAAACAATTAAATTAAGCGCTTATACCGTAAGCGTTTATCATATAAATGCTTATGTATAAGCTATTTCTCGAACAAAAGTAAAAATATAAAATAAAGTTATTCTGTTTTCCATAAGTTATTCTGCATTTCATAAACTACCATAAAAAGCTTACGGAAATAAACTTAAAACAGCTTATGGACATGTCATAAGCTATTTCCATACGCAATCTCAAAAAATGTTACAAGTGTTTATGCCGTGGATTAACTCTAATAAGCTGATCCAAAGATGTCCCAAGAGATTTCAATATCCTAGAATGAAGGCTTCACAAAATACCTGCAAAATCAGACGCCCAGCAATGAGTCCTCGACTAGATGCCATGATTCCAAGACTGTATCTGCTGCACCGAAGCAACGCTACAAGATCTGTTTGGCGCATATTAAAATTCAGTCTTTCAAAAAGACCAAGATATAAAATCATACTTAATAACAAGAAAGACAGTGATTAACTGATTATAGATAACCTTGAATTGTCCTATTGACATCCTTTTGAGAAGGAAACAGATGTTGTGAATCACACAGAAGCTTGTAGAAGAGTTCCCTCTGTGTGACACGCTTTTCCTGAAGCAGTATCTGATAGCACATTTCCATCACCTTCCACACTACATGTGAGAAATTTCCAACTCAGAAACACATAAATTATTGGTAGAATAAATAAGAAAAAAGAACAATGTTTATAGTTTTTGTTACCCCTAACAAAGGCTTTTGCTGCATTAGGTCTCATAAGAGACCTTGTAGATACAGAATTGGAGAGAAAAACATATGATAATTCGGTCAACAGGCCATGATTAACCCGACTGTTGCTCGATTTTCTTTGAATCTGTTCATTTTTTAGGAGAAATAAGATACAATCAGGAATGTGTGTATACGGATAGATAAACAAGCCAATAAAAATTAAGGTGAAATAAATCAAAATAAAAATGCTACTTGCAAATTCCAAACACTTGATTAGAACTTATTAACCTCAAAGGCCTTGTTAGGATGAACAGCTTATGGCATAAGCGCTTACATTATATGTGTGAATAATCAATTTTTATAACACAAGATAAAATGAAGTTAAACTGCTTTCGTATAATCAATAAGCTGTTTTCATAAGCAATCCTGGAGAGCTTATGAAAGTAAGCTGAAAACAACTCATGAACGTGTCATAAGTTGTTTTCATAAGTTCTCTCAAACAGTGTCTCAAGTGATTATGTCAGTAGGTAAAGCTCAATTTTTTTGAATATGTTCAAATTTTACAATTAATAAGCTATAATCAGGAACATGCGTGTGTGAATGTGTGTGTTGATCTATGAAGCACCGACATTCAAATAATTCATTTTCTCAAATTATTACCGGTCAGTGTCTGTGTTTCCATAGGTGTTGATAGCAAAACAAATCAATGAAAATCAATGTTAAGTAAATAGAAAATGCTTCTTTCAAGTTCAAATATCCAAACCGTGGATTAGAACTTATTAACCTAGAAGAGTAAATTCGAAAATCAAAAAGAAAAAGCTACATGAAAATTCAGAACTCAAAACCGTTGATTAGAATTAATTAACCTAAAAGAGTTGAATTAACAGATTATTATAATCGAATACCAGAGGCAAATCAGAGATGGCAGGGTTTGATGCATTCAATATTTTGAGGAAACTGAGAACTGAAACTTCAATTCTTGCTCGAACCTGCATGAATCGAAATGAAATTGAAGCTTATTGAAGAGAAATTAGAAAGAGGATTGAAGTGACGACGAAACTGTGAAAGAGTGTTTATTATTACCTGAGAAGGAGGAACGATATCGGCGTAGCAAAGCTCTTGATCGGTGAAAAACTTTAGCGACGAGTTTCGAAGATCTTCCATTAGAGAGAGTTAAATGAAACGAAACGGTTTTTCGAAATTTTGATTGCAGTGTGATTTGGCGCGCAAAACTGAAGAGAGTGATGGTTTTCTGGTGAAATATAACTACTGGATGTCGTTTAGCGGTATACATAAACGACAGTCGTTTTGTTGATTTTTTTTTTTTTTTCTTTTCAAGGTGCATGTGAGATATTCGCACAACTATTTCACTTGCACCAAGTTAACTGCACGCACTATGTGATCGTTCAATTATGATCGTACAATTGAACTCAAGAAGTTTTTTATTTTCTTTAAAATTAAAAATATCGAGCTTGAAATATGAACCGTCCACTCATAATTGGAAGATCACTTAATCATTGATTGCGTGAATGCGTGCAATTATTGACTACATCAATCTTGAGACTAAAATGTCGAGTTTTCAAGGCATAGAGAAAACATCAAATGTGATGCATTCGTTTATTGTCGTACTACATAGCATTTTCCTTTTTCTTAGATATCCTACATAAACACTTGACATTTGCTAATTTATCAAACAATGAAAACAACGCCATATTCTATTGAAAACTCAATTCTCACATTGAAAATAAATATGATCTAAGAAAAATTTATATAATCACATTCTATTTCTATTGAAAAAAACATCATATTTACTAGTTTAAGATACGGTGACGCTTCGCATTTCAATTCAGGTAATTAGGTTACACTTCACAAATCAATTCTTATGCGTAAAGGGGTAATTTAAGGTCAATTTAAATCAATTCGTTTTAGTTGTGGAGTATCATGTTGGTATGATTGTGATTCTTTATCATTTTCTTGGCTAATTAGTTTATGTTAACCCTATGTTATGGGTTGTTAAACTTTTGTTGTGATCCTTTCTTTATCTTTACTTGTATTTTTTGTTTCCTTTTCTTGTTATGTTGTTTATAGTGGGATTGAGTATCCCTTGTACTCATTTTTCAATTTTATTATATTCAATTTATCAATAAAAAATCATCATACAAGACAGTTCTATAATAATGAATTGTCCCGAATTAAAAATTTATATTGGCTCGATGGATATAATCTGTTTATAAATAAATGTTCTAAGGCCACTTATTAGCATTTTCCATTAATTGATAGTAAAGGCAACATTACAATCTTTTGAAGTATGAACCTAATGTTCCTAACAAATTATTTAACTAGTTCACTTGTAATAATTTTACACATGAGATTTTCTTAACATGGATAATTAGCATCAATTATGATTTATGCAGTACTAATCAATCAATTTCCTTAACCTTCACATAATCAACTTTGAAAAACTACATAGTCCCGGTTTTAATTTCGCCAATCAAAGCTGCCACAGAACCTATGAAAGCAGCATTCATGTAAGTGGTAGGTTCAGAATGAGAGTAATCAGATCTTGCATCATTAAAGTGGTCATTAAAATTAGGGCCTCCAACAATAGCACCCACATGAATATTAGGATTAGGATTAGAGGAATAGTAATAATCTGTGTAACCATCATTGCAACCCACTTTGGTCTGGTAAACTTTGATTGAAGGGATGGAAGAACCTCTGTGATGTAACTGCTTTGGATATTTACTTCCATATCCCACCATGTATGACATCTTCATGGGATTGTTTCCTAGTATATAGTCCACCTGTGTTATGTACACATTAAATTTTAGTATGTACAAAATTAAGAAATCAATAAATGAGCTAATGTTTGAGAAGCAAAATCAGATTAGTGTACAAATTAAAATACCTGTGATTTTGCAAAGGCTCTAATTTCAGAGGAGGTGAAATTGGTAGAGCCACAATGAATTCCATCAATATGATTTTTGTTTAGGATTTTGGAGAAAATGAATAGTACCATGGTTGAGGTCGTGGTGTATTGCAAGTTACTACTATCTCTAGTATACAAAAGTCCACCTGAGTTAACAATAAATCAAATGCTAATTCAGCTCATTCCATCAATAATGAACTATTGTTGATTGAAGTAAGATTGACCATTTATGTTATATATGTAGTGTTACTTTGACCTATAACTAAATATATACCAGGAGTTTTTTTAATCTGTAGAGAGTAACTTCCAGGCATCAATGCACATATAAATGATTCACCATCACTATGAATCTTGGCCAAGTCCTTCTTCCCACCATAGAATTCCTAGTAAAAAAACAAGTAAAATTATTGAGTTAATTCTTTCCTTGGAACTAATGTTTAGTAAAAGATCATTAGTTTGTTAAATGTGTAAATATAAAGACCTGTGTTAGTAATGTTTGAACTCCAACAAATTTGTTATCCCAGCTGAACTCAGATGCTGCCTGATTCCAACCTTGGTTATCTGTGATGTATTTCAAGTACTTGCTTTCTCCACTAGCCTTGTATAACCAAGCAGCAGCCCATAACAGTTCATCCTTTTGGTACACAATTCAAAAATCACAACCATAAATGAATGATACTAAAAAATTATTAGTTTAATTTGTAAATATTCTCTTTTCCACAAGCTGCAATTTCTTACTTGGTAACCAGAGTACGAGCAGTAGAATGGACAAGAACCTGTGTAGGTGCCTCTATACTTGTCAGCAAAATCAAACAACTACAAAACATATGTTATTACTGTTAAATATTTGTTTAACTAATTGATCAATTAATAAACTATATATGGTACTTGAATTGCTCACAGATTTTGAATGTCTTAACAACTTCGACGAATATTCAGTATCTTTTTTCTTAAAGACAATTGAAGCAGCTGAAAGTGCAGCAGCAGCCTCAGCTGCAGCCTCAGTTCCAGGGGAATTAGCATCAATCTTGTAAAGTGTTCTTGGAGTATCCATGTCTTCTGGACGCTCCCAACATTGATGATCTACGTTTCCTTCTCCAACCTAGCAATCACAAAAATTCTTGTTAATTATAAAGCAAATATTTAACCTGCAACACAAGGCACATGTACCAAACACATCTAAATGTGTCATGTGCTAATAATAAGTACTTTATCAAATGATAGAGTATGTTTAGATCAATTTATTTGAGTTTGTCTACTAACATAAGCACTTGTGACTTGTGAGGCTGTTTACAATAATTTCGAAAAAAAATTATGACATGTTCATAAGTTATCTTCATAGACTCTCCAAGATAGCTTGTGAAAATAGTTTATAGCTTATACGAAAACAATTGAACTTTGTTTTATCTTTTGTTATAGAATACGCTAATATGCTTATCATGATAAGCGTTTATGCTATAAGCTGCAAATTAAGTTGTTTATCCGAATAGGGCCATAGAAACATGCCTGTGTGAAGAGCGTGGTTGGAGAAGTGTGAGATTGAAGTATGAAATTTGTACCCCAACGAATAGCACGGCGGAGATAATCAATCTGGCTAACTGAAGAAATCTCACTTTCATATTCAACAGCAGCCCAACTCAGTAAGCTGACTGTAAATGACATTGGCCATCCAAACTTGACATTATCACCAGCATCATAGTATCCTCCAACCAAATTCACCTGCCAAAGATATATAATATACATGATCAGTCATAAGTAATTAAGGATTTAATTTTCCGATCATAATTTTTTTTTTTTTACTTTAATTAGTCATAATCATGATTCATGGCAGATTGAGAGAGGGGCACTAAGGGGCTGGGCACCTCCCTCTCATGCAATAACATTCAAGCACATATATGTTGAAGACTTTTATATATTATATACAATTATGAAGTTTAATTTATATACAATGATTGGTCAAAAAATATTATATACTCGAATCAATCATAAACCATCAAATTATTAAAAACATTTTATTTTACCTGTAACTATTTCTATAGTTACACATATGGGTGGTTTTGGTTTGTTGACGGTGTATGAAAATTAATCTCAATCATATATTATATAATTTTTTTGTAAAAAAATAATAGTTGTTGTTTTATTCTCCTGAAAAAATAGTTGTAGTTTTATTCTTGTAAAAAACAAAAACCTCGTTTGATAGTTTTTTTTTATTTTTAGTAAAGCCCCGTGTGATAGATTTATTAACCACTATTTTAAAGTCACACATAAATAAACTTAATAATTAATACTTGTATATCGCTTTGTGTTGAGCCTCATGCATTAAAAACTTAACTTGACTAATCCCATATTCTAACTATAATAATAGATAGATATATAGATTGATAAAAAAAATTGTAAATTTTATGTTACGTCACTTTTAAAAAAAAATAATGTTACGTCACTTATATATGTACATTTTGAGGCTTGCCATCAGAGAGTGCTGAATCACCCCTCCACTTCACTCTTTGGTCTTTAGGCAATTTCCCTGAGCGTTGTCCTTCAAAAAACAAGATTGCTTTGCCAAGAGCATCTGCATAGTTGTAACTAGATGAGGAACTTTTACTAATTAATTCCTCATCCATTATGGCTAATAGACCATTATTCTTGTTACTCATGGCAAACCACAAGATCAAACCACTTATCAACAAATAAAATCCCATGATGGCCCTATTAAGTCCTAAGTACTCTACTCAGCTAAACATGCTTGTATTTATAACGGGGAGAAAATATAGTCGTTGCCTAAGTTCTACTTAAGTATCAATCAATTCCAATAGGATAGGAATTTACAAAAGTAGATGTGTATAAGAAAGATCTATGAAGTGTGTGGAATGGAATGGGAGAGAGAACTTTACGTGTACTAGTCATTATGGCACTATATGTATATTTAACAATTAAAGTCAGAATAAACGAGTCATGAAGATGACATATCCATTAATCATGAAGACATTATTAATACTCCCTTTAACTTCATATAGTTTACGTGTTTTTTTTCTAGAGGAGTTTACGTGTTAGAGATGCTTGCCGACTACTATACTATAATATGTTAGCTGATGCCATATTAATAATAAGTGTTAACATTTAATTGAAAGAACAAATTTGTAGTGGTAATATCGCTTCCTTTTGCCCCATATGTCATCTTCTTATCACATTTTAATAATAAACTATACTATAATATAATTGGAAACAAAAAATGACAGCTATGGTGATTGATCATATACTCGCAACCATTGTACTACTAAGGCTTTGTTTGACAGTTTGGAGAGGAAGGAAAGGGAAGGAGATGTTTTAAAGGGTTGGATATATAAGGGAAAATGGTAAAATCTTTCACATTTTTTTTAAGAGTAATTTTTTCTAGAATGATAAATTAATATTTATGATTAATATGTTTTTAATTATAAGAATAGTATAACCATATAGATTAAATTTGAAGAATTCATGTAAACCCTCCTAAATCCCCCAAAAATCTTCTTCAATACAATTTTCTAGTTTCCCAAAATGAGGAGGATTTTGTATTACAAAGAAAAGTAAACCTCCAAAATCTTCTCATCTCAATGTCATCTATTTCTTTCATTTACTCCTTATTTTTTTTAAACCTCTCTTCCCTTCCAAACTCACAGACAAAACCTAAGTGGTATATACAATTGATAACATTTGGAGAAACTTGTAATATATAAAGATAAAACACTCTTGATATCATATACTTCTCTCCTGAAAAGAATAAATTTTGAAGGGTATCATCCATGGCACATCTCCACACTAGAGAAAGTATACAGCCAACTTTTATTTTTGTTACTTGCAAAGAATCATGGGTAATTTAACAAACATGGTAAAAATTAGTAACATAAGTTAATTTGTAAGTGATGTAAAATTTAGTTTGTGGATAGCACTTGTAAATTTATTTATGTGATTAATTTTCATCAAGTGTTGGGTAAGTTGATCAAAATTGTTCATTGTATAAGCGTCAAACACTGACATGGATCCTTTCTAGTGATTGAAGGGTCTAGTGAAATCTCAGCCGCTAGATTTTCTTACCTAGATTCCGTAAAAATTATAAAAGATCAATTGAACAGTCAAAATTTACATCGTATATCTACTCGTATAAGACTCACGAGAGAGAATGGTAGCAAAAATATATAATTCATATGCATTGTTTTACACTTTCAATTCACCATAATCACTGTATTACTAAATTACCATCTTAAACTTCATTAAATATTAATTTGTGATTGATTGACCGTGTAATTTTCAGACTTTATCTACATAGATTCAAAATTAATTTCTAAAAAATGTTCCAATTGCTGCATTGGATTCATGTACAGTTTATAGTGTTCTTGTATAGCATTTCACAATTGCTTCCTCTCCCTTTCAATTTTCTTCTTTTTGATAACAAATGTTATTAGTTACTTGTTAGATTATTTTCTTCTTCTTTGTTTGGGTTTGTTCCAGGATGTCCAACTCTTTATGGATTAATTCAAAATAGTTGAACTATCAAATCTCTGACTCTTATATATCAAGGCATCATCATGCAATTCGATAGATATAAAGTCTCTAAATAGCGGTATGATAAAATTAATGTGCAAGTAAGAAAACAATTAGAAATGAGAAATATCCACATTGTTATTAAATATATTCATATGTTCATGTTTTTTAATATGATTTTGACTTAAGTGTATTAAAAATATGTACATCGAAGATCAGGGTATTTGTGTCTACGTACCATATGAAAATACCTGTAGCAAGCACCGTAATCATTGTTGAAACAAACCTCGAACCTTAATTAATTAATTTTTTTTTAAAGATCGAACCTTAGTTAAATTGAATTGAACTTGTTTGGTTTTTTTTTTACAAATGAATTGAGTTTTTTTTTTGGGAACAGATGAATTGAACTTGTTTGGTGATTACTATTCCAAATGCAGCATAAAATCACATGCATGGATCATATAAGTCCTCGTACGTGGGTTTTTTTTTTATTTTTTATAAATGAATTGAACTTGTTTGAAACACCACGTCTTTCGGCAATAAATATGGATAGATTTGGATGGAGTTTAACATGGGAAAGGTGAATCCTTTTTTACCATAAGAAAGTTTTTTGTGACCATTAGATTGAAGACGAACACCGATCTTATTATACTCCGTCTACACTAAATCTTTTTTCACTTTGTCTTCAAAGTTCCTATCATCAACCTCCATGAAACTCCAATTAAACAACCACCACCGGTGACTTTAATCTTCACTCTTTAAGGAACAACGATTCACTATTATGTATTGTCCGGTGCTGCACTATAAGAATTCACCTTCATATCTCAATCATCGCTAAACACCCTAACAACCATCCAGGGCCGGCCCAAAGCAAGAGCATCCAAGCCCATGGCATAGGGCCTCCAATTTTTGAGGGCCCAAATTTTTTTTTTATATAAAAGGGGTTTAAAAAATACATTATATATTATACGCGTAATTTTATATTAGATTTGTTCAGTTGGTCTAGTGGTTGGGGAGTGTATGTACTTGTGTGCGACATGGGTTCAACTCCTAGGAAGTACTTTTTTATGCTTATTTTTTTAATTTTTCCAGCATTGATGGGATTTTGAATTTGTGACGTAATTTATTCTGGATTTCAGCCCAACTCTTCTCCAATTTAACCTCCTAAATTATTATTTTTATTAAATTACAGCAGGGCCTCTGAATTATTTAAGACGGCCCTGCAACCACCCCACCTATGATTCATCAGCAACAACCCTTCAAAGCAATTTATCTCAGTAACTAAGAAAAAAGACAAAGCCTTATCCCTGATTTTACAACGTTCAATTTTTATTTTTCTTAGTTTAAAATTTTATTAATGAACAAAACACTACAATATTGAAATAGAATATGAGCTTTGTAAATAATTGCTAAACGTAAAAGCCTTTGGATTTATTTTTCTTTTTTCGTTTTGTTTGTTAAGGATTTATGAACACTATTATTATTTTTTTGGATCTATGAGCAAAATATGCAATGAATAATAATGTGGATTAATTAAAAATAACTGAAGCTGATGAATAGACATGGGAAGAAGAAGAAGAAAAAATCCACTTATGTTCATTGGCCTCAACCGGAATGGGGATGCTGTTGGGGACAGTGGTGGGTTTGATGTTGTGTTGGTTGTGGTGGGTGAGTGAGGATGGAGGAGTGAATGGTGGTGGAGGATAGTGTGAAAAAATCTAGTGTTAAGAGTCTATGATAAAATTATGTTCTACATGTGATCTAACGCACACAAAAAACTTTCCTATGGTGGAAAAAGATTCACTCCACCATAGATTTGTCTTTATAACTCAAGTTAAAAGGGACAAAACACTCCTACGTGGTTTACATATTCAACATTGCTCTTTCAATCAATGGTTTACATTTTTTGATTTATTTATTATACTTTAGATTTGGACCGTCGAATTTCAATGTAAAAACTATACAGACTCATTTTAATTATCACTTTAACATTTTTTCAATGTCTCAAAATAGTTGTCATTTTAAAATACTGATACAACATTTATTATTATTTTTTATACTATTCTATATTGAATTTCTTCCTACTTAACTACTCTACTGACTACAATTAGTAAATGAGACTAATCTTTATCTTTATATAATACAAAAGCTTACTTCTATGAGCAATAGTACACGTGGCGTCTCGTGTTTCTTCTAGAATTTAATGCTCCTCACACAAAAATTGTTGCAATGCATTTTACCTTTGATCAAGAAAGTTGCCTTAATTACATTTTGGTTATATTACATTCATTCCATATATTTAAAATGAAATAACTATCTAACTATATGTATTATGTCCGTTTAAATCGAACCATATTGTTTTATCAGTGTAAACTGAATTATTATAAAGATTAGAACAAAAACAAAAAACCACATTTACATGTGATCTGACCAAACTAAAGTTTTTTTACTTCCCTTTTCCACTCTAATTTCGACTCTAATTGACCGCTCAATTTTGCATATTAGTTAGCCGATGTTTTTTTAATTACTCGGAAATAACTTAATTATTGTATTATTTTTGTGAATTTTTTTAATCTCCAAAAATGATATCGTACGTATACAGGAAAAATCATTTTTAAGCTGTAAACCAAACTGACAAATAAAATAGTTTCTTTTTCGACTAAATTTTTAACCATATTTTAATATCCTACCTATCTTAAAAGAAATAATTTTCTAATTTTTCTTGGGGTGTGTTTGTTTCAAGTTATATTTGTTAATTTTCGGGAATAAAATGATAGGAATATATATGTCTATGTTTGTTACAAGTTTACTAAATTTTATTCCCGGGTATAAAATGTTCCTAGGAATAGAAAAAATTTCCCAAGGAAAAGGGTGGGAATAAAGTTCCC
>Ga0315913_1001182_pt1 | contig 27734 bp, 22 predicted proteins | sample MpolsnodulesMG_FD_207736 | JGI IMG/M metagenome (GOLD analysis project Ga0315913, IMG submission 207736) | Medicago polymorpha root nodule microbial communities from Los Angeles, California, United States - small nodules | ecosystem: Host-associated > Plants > Roots > Nodule | place: USA...
AACAAATTATGCCCTTCTGTTTTTCTCTGAAGTAGATTAAAACAATGCAGTGATTTTAATCTCATTTTGTATCTCTTCACTAACTACAAGTGGTAAAATCAGTTTTGAAGCAGACATACAGAGAGATGAAGAAGATGGCAGAGAGAGGAGGAAGAAAGAGAGGAAGAAGATGGAAATAATGGTTTTTAAATTTCAAATTTTATTATTTAGGTGTTTTTAATTTCGTCCCTCTGTACCTTTTCGTTATTGGTTTTGGTCCCTGTAATATAGTCAGGGTTCATCTATCACGACACATAAGATGTTTTGCCACGTCTTCCTTCGCCACATTAGCAGTCGTTAGACACTTAGGCGTTTTTGTAACGGAAGTTGACGGGAGGGATGAAAACCAAAATGTTTATAACTTACAGGGGTTGTTTTAGAACAAAAAAAGATAAAGGGACGAAAACCAAAAACACGCGAACTTACAGAGACGATTTACATATTTAAGCCTTAATTTTTTTATATGTCACAGTGATGCATGCTATGAGTAGGTAGTGCTAAAATAGATAAAAAAAGAAGCAATCGAAATATTTTTTTTGTATGAACTACTATAGTAGCATATAATAGTTTTACATCATCATTCAAAGGTACATTGACACATGATGTTGTTTGATAACACATGAATTGTCAAAGTAATCATATGATATGATACAATATAATTGGACAAGGGTATACAACTTCTTTTACATTGAAAGAGTGCATCAAAATGAATCTATAAACAAAATTTGATTTACACTAAACAAGGTGCCCTTAGTGAACATTACAATAACCCCAAATTATGAAAGATCTTAAAAGAAAAACACAAAGCAAATGTTCTATTAAACAAGAGAGTCCTTGCTTGATTTGTTAGACTCATGACTCTCCTTTTCCTGATCATCCATGTTTTTTCCATTCAAAAGTGGTGAATTTATATCTTTATCTTTAACCTGAAAAATATAATCAAAGATAAACAACTAAATTCTCATGAACATGAGAAACTATGTGAGAAAAATGGTGAAAAAAATTACCTGAGACGATAAAGGAGGATCGACTACGAGTTTCTTTTTGTTTTCCTGAGTGCAGAAATAGGAATACAAACCCATTCCAAAAACTGCTACTAGTATTCCAATAATGTTCCTCTCAGTGAAAGGGTCATGGAGCAATGTGTAGCCAAATCCTAGAACAAGACAAGTCTTGAGATGGCCCAACACTTGGTATGTTACTGGAGATGTTTTTCCTATTACTAGAAAGGTGCTAAAGTTCACTGAAACAGCTATCACACATGACATGATGATGAAAGTCTGAAAAACAAAGGTGACAATATGAGTTATATAGTCATATAATCATATTCTATATGGTAATATAAGCAATATATTTGAAGCCATTGAATTTAACTTTATGTATCGGTGGCTTGTTAAAAAAAAATTATGTATCGGTGTCGTGTTAGTTTCAGACACTGGAGTGGTGGACATGTCTTCACTCGAAGTGTTGATATTACATAATTTTATCTAATCCTTCCTGTTATCCATTACATTATGTATTAATTAGGGTAATTTGAAATTTGACATTACTTACCAAGACTAGAGGAGAGTATTTGTATGCAAAGACATTTTGCTTGGTTAGCATCCGATCGACAAGAGGGCCTGAAACAAAAAGAATTGCTGCTTGGAATGGAGCAGACTGGTAGAGAAGTTGTGTGGAAGTGACATTAAGCTTCTTCTGTATTGTGTTGGTGAGCTGAATTGTTCAATAAGTTAAGAATCAACAACCTCTTTTAACTTTAAAGCCTTAAATTAAGTGTTTATGTATAAACAATTTCTATAATGAAAGATAAGATAAAAGTTAAAACAGTTTTCAGAAGTTATCCTAAAGAGCTTATGGACTTGTCATAAGCTGTTTCCATAAGCTCTCACAAATAGTATCACAAGTGCTTTTCTAGTAGATAAGCTCAAATAAGACGATCCACATAATATTAACATGCTAACAATAGGAAGATAGAACATTAAAGGATACAATTTGGCCAACACATGTTGTTATGATAGCTAGAAGTGAAAGAATGGTTCCAACAAAATTGAGTTGAAGGTCTGTGATAGAAGCAATGCCAACTCCAACAAGTAAGAAGAATAGAGAGAGTTTAATATTCCGGCTGCACATAGTAGTAAAATGATTCACAATCAGATTAAGCAATTTAGGATGACCATGGTCATGTTTAATTTCAATATCACTAGGAGTCTCATAACTAATTTGTTACCTGAACTGCTTCTTTAGGAAAAGAGTTTCTAGCATAACTGTGAATGGTATGATTGCAAGTTTTGTCATCTACAAAATAAACATTAAAATCAATATATACATCAAACGAGTAGTTCAAGCATTATGCATATAGATGTTTCAAAAATCGGACAGAAGATCGAATTGGTAAGACCTTTAGGTCAAGATTTTATTTGTTCAATCGATTTAACCACGATCGAACAAGATGATCAATAAATAAAAGTAAAAAAAGGAAAAATAAATAATATAAAAACGAAAAATTAGTTGAATTGAATCAACCGCATCCAAACCGGTTTCACCCCAACTCAATCTGTTTCAAGCAGGCTGCAAAATAATTGGGATCAAACCAACTGACCAAGGAACCGATTCTCGGTTCAATTGGCTAAAGTGGACTGTTCGGTCCGATTTTTAAAACATTGATACATGCATCAAGGACCAAATATTTTTTAATATATATATTTTCATAGTTAATATATTTATTACTGGTGGTAAAAATGTTGAAGTAAACCTGATAGAATCCAATGGAATTGAAGCCAAGGCTCAAGTTGAGAAATCCAATGGAGACACCATTCAAAATGCCAAAAAGCATGACAGTCTTCATGTCAACAGGTTTGGCCTCAAACAGATTGAAACGTAGAGCCACATGAAGGGTGCAAAAAGTAACCATCAAATGCCAACTTGTAAGTGTTGTGGCTGGTCCAAATTAATGTGACAAAAATACAGTTAAATGGATATTATTTTTTATCATGAAAAGTACATCATAATTCATATATATTATAATATTTTTTTTGAAAGAATATATATTATAATATTTAAGAGGTAACAAACATGATAATTACCAAATGGAAAACCAAGATTGCTCATTAAGGCTTTGTTGCATATGACAATGGAGACTGAGGAAGCCACAGAAAGGAATAGTGCACCAATGACCCCTAATTGAGTTTTTGACATCTCTCCCATCTTTGCCACCAATATATTTTTTCAAGATTCTTCTATAGACATACATAATATATAAGTGATAAATACATAATGTACAAAGATTACTAATCACTTTTCATGAACACTAAAAAATTTTTTTGAAAGGAAAATGGAAAAAAATTGAGACTTAAAATATCAAGATCATATCATTAAATTGATATATAGAGTATAGTTGATCATAACAACATGTAAACTAATTACTCATGGTTTATAGGAAATACATAAGATATGTATGGTTGCCACCAAAGTCAAATTAAGGAATTGATTTATTAATTCCTAATTATAAGGAATAAATGCTACTAGTACTATAACAAAGTTGAACATAAAACATTACTTCAAAAAAAAAAAGTTTAACATAAAACATGTTACATGCAGAACTAAATTGTTATTACCACAAAACTTACAAAGGAGAACTAAAATTGCAAAAGATTTCATACCTGAAATTCTTACAAGAGAGAGAGAGAGAGAGCGAGAGAGAGAGAGAGAAGAGTAGTAGTGACTATCTTGTTGGGGAATGCAATTTTTGGTGTGGCCTTTTTATTTTTGATGTAGAAGAAGTTCAATTCATTGAGTTTATGTTTGTTGGTTTGGTTGAGTTAACGACCATTTGAAGCAAAAAAGGAAGAAGAACATAACATAAAATTAACACATGGACATTAAGCTTTCATGGTTATATTTTAATGTATAAAAGCATGCAGCAAACAAATTGATAGATGAGATGTTAAAATCATGAGGGTGTTTTAGACCAATTAGATGCATTATAGTCTATTCAGATTTTTCTACCAAACACTTTTTGTAACATGTAGCTTTCAAAAATTATAGTAATTGAGTCTTAACTCACAAGTTTGGAAGGTGAGAATGAAACTAACATTTGTTTTTTAAACAAGGTGTCTGCCACTTCAAGCAAGACTTCTCAACCCAATTCAGCATAAACTTCAATCCTACTCCTAATTCATGAATGAGACTTTCATTAGAAAAAGCAAAACAAAAAACGTTTTCTTCAAGCCCCTACATATATGTATGTATGTAGAAAATATAAACTAATAATACTTGAACACATACCTGTAGAAATTGGTAGCTCACCTTGAAAAGCTTAAAATATATCTTACATTGCAATAAGTTTGTTGATTTCAGATTTAACTGGTGTCAAAGCTTTTTAATTTAATGTGTTATATTTTCATTTTGGTGAATAATTTAATGTGTTATTTATTTTGGATTAATATAAAATTGGGTACTTAATATTTAATACAATTAACAGTGTAGAGTGTTATTGAATATTATGAGTTATTTATTTTTTTATTTTGAAAAACTTGGTAAATATTGATTATTAATTTTAATTTTGTTAGATCTTTTTTACATTTAATACTTTAATCAGTAATTGAAAATTACCCTTGCTTTTGTTTTTTAACCAAAAAAATGAATTAGTAATGTAAATAAAAAGTCTTTTATATTTTAGTAAAAAAAAAAACTTTTATTATGTAAACTGTTAATTTTTGTTGAAAGAATTATTAATGAAATTAATGATAGTATAAAATATATGTTTTTTTTAATAAAAACAAAATGATATTCATCCATTCAAATTACTTCGCTCCCTCAAAAAGATTCAACATAGCTAAATTGGTTTTCTTTCTTTTTTAGTTAAATAAATGGTTTCCACATTTTTTTTCAATCTTATTTGATTTTTTGTGTGATTTCGTCGTCTTTACTCGACTCTGTTTATTTTGATTTCCCGTCTTTGTGCGGTGTATTTTTTATTTCTCATCTTAGTGTGATGTTTATTTGATTCAAGTTGAAATATTTGTTTTGAACAAGTACATATTCAATCAATGACTTTGGCGTCGTCAATGTTACAGATCTGGAGATATGAGTATTCCGGAAAATTGAATATAGTCATATTTACAGGCATAACTACTTTTCCATTTTATGTTATTAACACGGATGATGTGAGTTTGTTCACAAATTCATCCTTTTTGTTTTTAGCGATTTTGAACTTTTATTGTATCAATGTACTCTATCAATTTGAATTTGAACGAATGGATATCGTTTATTTTTGTAAAATAAACTAGCGTTTAGACAGGAGATCTGTGGGTACTCAGACTAGTGTTGTGGGTTCTCATACTAGGTTATCCAAATTCTTGGTATCATCAGAGGTTGTGGGTACTCAGACTCAACTTTCTATCAGAGACATCAATTAAGAGACTCTGACTAGTGTTGCATCTGAGTTCCTTCAGACTCTGTTACCCTTTCAGAGGCAATCATCATTCTGAGATAAAGTGCATGTTCAGATTCTTTTTAATAAAGTCAAATTGTTCAACAACTAAGAGTTTTGTGAATATATCAACCCATTGATGTTCAATATCAATGAATTGTATATCTATAACACCTTTTTGAACACAGTCTCTTATAAAGTGATGCTTTATCTCAATGTGCTTAACTCTTTGAAGGTGAGAAAAACACAAGAAGGGGAGGTTGAATTGTGTTTGCTTTTTTTTTTGTTTTCTCCTACTGAAGTCACTGTTCAGAAGCAGATAAAGTTCGGCTTCTGAAGTGATGTTCAGAACTAAATGCAGCGGATAAAACAGAGAGAGAGAGAGAGAGAGAGAGAGAGAGAAGAAAGACACAAAACAATTATACAAGTTCCTTCCACAAACTGGAAGTAGTCTTGTCCCCCTTGCACTTCCAAGGAAAGTTCACTAAAATGTAATCTCAAATTACAATTGCTCAATACTACAACTAGTATGAGACTTCAAAATACTCAAGCACACAAGCAAGAGATTTCCTATGCTCAAGCACACAAGCAAGAGACTTCCAATGCTCAAGCACAACTGCAAGAGACTTCTAATGCTCAAGCACACAAGCAAGAGACTTACAATCAAACAGATTTACACAGAAAATTGTTTGAGTTTGAACACTTGATATACAATCAGTGGTGTTCACAATACAAATCAATTACAGACTCTTAAGACTCTTGAGACTATAGAATTTCTAAAAAATGGACTTTGCTAAGAAATTCTAAGTGACGTTGAAATGCAAACAATAACAGAGTATGAACTTTGAATTATTGTGAGAGTCTAGCTTTTGTATGCGTGTGTATTGCTTAAGTCTGTTGCATTGTTCTTGTACGTCTTTTTTTAACTGGTAGGTCTTCATTCCTTTATATAGAGGTGTGAAAAGATACGTTGGAAACTTGACAGCACACAAAAAGAGTCGTTTGAAGCTTGTTGATAGTCACCAATGATTTTTTGCCTGATATGGTTATTGTCCTATGAAGGATCAATTTCAAATCCATTCCTTGTATGAAGGAACATTTCTGCAGGCAGAGCTGTTATCCTTGTCTTGTTGCAAAACACGACCAAAGTAGTGGAGAAGGTGGTTGTACAGTTCGTACATTTGTCCTTTTTCAACGCTCTTGATAGAATAAGCATCCAATGCTTTCAAACTTCTTTCCGTCTTTAGCAACTCTTAGGCATGATTAAATGAGATTCCAGCTTTTGAAGCTTTAAGTTCTTCAGCTCCTGATGAACTTCAGCTTCTGGTGATCTTGCTTTTGATGATGTGCTTCTGATGAACTGGCTTCTGATGACGTCATCACTTCAGGAGCGCTTTGAACTTCAGGAGCACTTTTCTTCAGGAGCTTCAAGCTTCCTTTTTGTTGATTCTTTTGCTCTCTTTTGTTCTTCCAGAACCTTATAAATTTATCAAATGTTGTCTATGGTCCTGTACACTTGAACAAATATTAGCATATCCAATTGACATTTTTTAATACCTTGTTATCATCAAAACTCTAAGGGTAACTTATTGTTAAACATTATTCGTTTCAACAATCTCCCTCACTCTAAGGGTAATGTTTGTAAAACGTATTTTGTTCCAACACTCTTGAGTGAAGAATTGAATTCTTAGACAGACAAATGGCAGCAGTATTATCACAGTAAACTGGGATTTTACTTTCACAAATTTGATAGTCTTCTAACTGATGTTTCATCCAGAGCAGTTGTGTGCAACAACTTGCAGCTGAGATGTATTATGCTTCTGTTGTAGACAATGCAATAGTGTTTTGTCTCTTACTAGCCCATGATATCAAGTTCTCACCAAGGAATTGGCAACTTCCACTAGTGGATTTTCTTTCAATTCTATCCCTAGTATAGTCAGCATCACAGAATCCAACCAACTTATAATCTTGAGATTTCTTGTAAAGTTATCCAAGATTAGTTGTTCCTTTAGATACCTGAAGATTCTCTTAAGAACACTTAAATGATATTCTCAAGGATCTGGCTGAAATCTAGCACACAAACATGCATTAAATAGAATATCTGGTCTGAAAGCTGTTAAATAAAGTAAGGAACCTATCATACCTCTGTATAGCTTCTGATCCACCTTGTTGCTTGATTCTTCTTTCCTCATGTTGCAGTTGGGATGCATTGGTGTAGCAATCAGTTTGCAATCCTCCATATTGAACTTCTTCATAAGCTCCTTTTTATACTTGGATTGATGAACATAGACTTCATCTTTGCATTGGTTGATTTGAATACCAAGAAAGAACTTTAGTTCTCCCTTCATAATAAATATCATTCTTCCTAATTAAATGAGACACAAATACAACTTGAAATTAAATGAGCTATTTCCAACTTGAATTAGTGATTACCATCTCTTTATTCAGTTGCTCATTCATTTTCCTTGATGGAAGCATTAATAGCTATATTAAAAATCATTGATGTGTGACTATTTTTCATTTGCAAATTGCACTTTTTCCCTTACAACTCCCATTTTCTTTTACCACTTCTTTTATCTGCAGATTTACAGAGAGACTTTAATGATATCGAATACAAAAATTAAAGTGCTGTTTTCCATGACATACATTTATATTTTGGAAAAAAGAAAAAAATATAGACTCATTGGCTTTTGATGTTGTGGTACTCCCTCTAGTCTCATACATAAGAAAAAAAATTATTTTTTTAGGTTTATTGAATAATTAATGTATTTCATCTACATTATAAAGCATATACATTAATTATTCAATGAACCTAAGAAAAAAATATTTTCTTATATATGAGACCGGAGGGATTACATGTTAACTCCTTGAAAATTGGGTAGGTGGAGGAAAATTGGGGTGTGGTTGGTGTTAAGTAGATGTTGGAAATTTATTATGTGTTTCATTTGAGTGGGTGGGGTGAAATGGGTGGTGTTTGTTGGTGAGGTGGTGTAAGTGATTTTTGTGGTGGGGGTTGATGAGGTTATTTTTGAGTTTCTGTAGGTGGAGGAGATAGTTTTTGGGTGACATTTTCAGGACATGGGATTGTTGTTGTGGTTCTGATTGGGTGGTATGAGGGGGTGTAGATGGTGAATTTTCTTAGGTAGGTGGAGTGGAATTAGGGTGTGGTTGGTGTTGAGGAGGTGTGAGAGATTTGTTTTGTGTTTCATTTGAAGTGGGTCGGGGTGATATGGGTGGTGTTTGTTGGTGACGTGGTGTATGTGATTTTGGTGGTGGAGGATTGGTGAGATGGTGATGTGGAGTAGGTTCAGTTTGAGTTGTGGCTTGTATTTTTTATTTGGAGGCATAATTCTTCCTTATTGATGCCTCCATATTCATTTCTCCTTCATTCTGCTCACTTCATTCAACAGTTTCATCCTCATCAACATCTTTCTCTATTTCCTTCACTGCTTTTCTTGACTCCTCATCTTCTTCAGTGTCTTCCCACTATTCACTCAACATCTCAGATTCCTCTTCAGTCACTTTCGTCTTTCCCTTCTGTTGTTTCTTTGTAACTCTCTTCCTTTTTGGCCTTGCCACTCTTTCAACCTCATTTTCATCATTCATTTCTTCTTCTTATTCCATTCCTGGTGTTTGCGATAGCCAACTTGGAAACATGGGTGTTTCCACTTGTGTTGGGGTTGATGAGATCTCATGGAGTCTCAATTCTAACCATTCAAGTTGTTAGCTTTGAAATTTTTACACTGCTTGGTGTTTCTGCATCAAATGCTCTTGCACTAAACCATTTTGTTCTTTTGCAATTCTTGTTTTAACTTAAACTCAACAGAAAATGGACCATGAGGGAACTTTCCCTGTTCATTACCATTTATAGGAACCCCTTGCATCATGCACAGTTCAGTAATTAAACAAGGAAAGAAAAGAAATCCAGAATTTTTGTCAGCACACTCAAAAATTTCCCTTGCAACAATTCTTCCCAAATCCACATAATTCTTATTTAGTATTGTGTCCAAATGGAGCAATCTTTCTTTGGACAATGTGTATGAGTGTGAAGTGGGAACAATTGAGGCATCAATGAACAAATGTCAATTGCCTAATTCACTGATAATATACTTGCTTTTCAACTTAAAATCAGTGTGTGTGGGTTTGTCTCATTCAGCTTCCAATACATCAATTCTTGACTTAATCCTAACCATTTCTTTCTTACCATAAGTTTCAAAATTTTCTTCAAAATATCTACCATTATATGTCAACATGTAATGATTATGGATGGACATAGTTTGGTTGAGGATGAAAACTAAACCGAACCGAACTGTTTGCTAAATTTAAAATAATTTAATTGAACTGAACTGAACTGTTTGCATTTCAAACTGAACCGAACAATTCCAAATTGAACCAAACTATTTCGCACCGAACTAAACTGTTATTATTGGCACTTTTGAAAAAATATAAAAAAAAAAACAAACGAAATCGAATTTTAGTTACTAAACTGAACCGAACTATTTCGAATTCAACTGAAATGCTAGTATTGTTAGTAATGGTTCAGTTTTTTTTTGTTTGGATCGGTTTAGTTCAGCAGTTCGGTTTAGATTTTTGGTTTTTTTTGCCCATCCTTAGTAATGATCATTTATCCTCTTTGGTTTAAAGAAGACTTTTCTACCCCTAACTACATGATGGTATAAAAATTTACCACCCTTGGGATCTTGAATTCCAGCATAGAAATCCCTGACAACTTATTCCACACATGAGCTTTTGTGTTGCACGAAGGAGTCCTAATGGAGATTAGCTACAGTTGACATGAAGGATGGATTAACTTTCATCAGATTGTAACCTCTTTCTGGTAGAAAGTTATTTTCCAGAAATGTTTATTTTCACTGGGCATAGATGCAAGAGAACACATATTCTTCATTGATAATTGGTTGCTTTGTGCACTTGCACTTGTTGCAACTTTTCCAGAATTCTTGGTAGAATTTGTTTGTGTGTCGTTGTTAGATTTTGAATTTGCAGAAAATTGTTGGTGAAAGTTACAAGAAGTTGAAGATAAAATTTGGGTTTTGGAAATTTATGAAAGATAAAGTAACTTACCAGTTCAAGTGCACCAAGCAAACAATTATCAACAAAGAATATACGTGCTCTTGCATATGTGCATAGTGAAAATGCGCATTTTTGGCAAATGAACTTCCTACAAGAAAGAAGTTACAATATGATGAAAGCTAATCCATCCTTCATGTCAATTGTAGCAAATCTTCATTCAGACTCTTTCGTGCAACATAGAGGCTCTTATGTGGAACAAGCTATCATGGAGTTTTATGCTGGAATTCAAGATTCCAAGGGAGGTAAATCTCTTTACCATTATGTAGTTAGGGGTAGAAAAGTCTTCTTCAAACCAAAGATGATAAATAATCATTACATGCTGACATATAATGGTAGAGATTTTGAAGAAAATTTTGAAACTTATATATTGTAAGAAAGAAATAGTTAGGATTAAGTCAAGAATTGATGTAGTGGAAGCTGAATGAGACAAACTCACACACACTGATTTTAAGTTGAAAAGCAAATACATTATCCCTGAATCAGGCAATTGCCATTTGTTCATTGATGCCTCAATTCTTCCCACTTCACACACATACGCATCGTCCAAAGAAAGATTGCTCCTTTTGGACACAATACTGAATGAGGACTATGAGATTTGGGAAGAATTATTGCAAGAGAATTTTTGGAGTGTGCTGATAAAAAATTTTGGATTTCTTTTCTTTCCTTATTTAATTACTAAACTATGCATGAAGCAAGGGGTTCCCATAAATGGTAATGAATAGGGAAAGTTCCCTCCTGGTCCATTTCTACTGAGTTTAAGGAAAAAACAAGAACGCAAAAAGAACCAATTGATTTAGTGCAAGAGAATTTGATGCAAAAACACCAAGCAATGTGGAAATTTCAAAGAGAACAACATGAATGGCTACGATTGAGACTCCATGAGATCTCATCAATACCAACACAAATGGAAACACAAGTCTTTCCAACCTAGGTGTTGCAAACACCAGGAATGGACGAAGAATAAAAATGAATAAGGAAGAGGAGGTTGAAAGAGTTGCAAGCCCAAAAAGGAAGAGACCGACAAAGAAATAGCAGAAGGGAAAGAAGAAGGTGACTGAGGAGGAGCCTGACATGTTGAGTGAAGAGTCGGAAGACACTGAAGAAGATGAAGAGTCAAGAAAATCAGTAATGGACATAGAGAAAGATGTTGATGAGGATGAAACTGAAACTGGTGAAGGGAGTGAAGAGAATGAAGGAGAAGTGAATATGGAGACATCAACATGGAAGAAGTATGCCTCCAAATAAAAAATACAAGCCACAACTCAAACTGAACCTACTCCACAATCACCACCACCAAAATCACCTACACTACATCACCAACAAACACAACCCATATCACCCCACCCACTCAAAATGAAACACACCATAAATCTCTCACACCTCCTCAACACCAACCACACCCTAATTCCCCTCCACCTACCCAAGAAAAATCATCATCTACACAATCTTATACCACTCAATCAGAACCACAAGCCACAATCCTATCTCCTGAAAGTGCAACCCAAAAACCATCCCCTCTACCAATATAAACTCAAAAACAACCTCACCAACCCCCACCACCGAAATAACCTACACCACCTCACCAACAAACACCACCCATATCACCCCCACCTACTCAAAATGATACACAAAACAAATCTCTCACACCTCTTCAACACCAACCACACCTCAATTTCCCTCCACCTACCTAAGAAAAATCATCATGTACACCACCTTATACCACCCAATCAGAACCACAAGCCACAATCTCATCTTCTGAACAAAGAGTTTTATGAATACTAAAGTTGGGTATGAAAAACTTAGAGCAGTCAATGTCATAGGTTATCAAACGCACTACAAAGTGTTAAATTGTTGTGATTATCTATATTTTCTTGAATCATAAACTGTATTCGTTCCAAAAATGCAATAGAATAAATGAGCTGAAAGATAAAATATATTAACATTTAAGAGATTAATATTAAATCTGCTATGTAAAAGACATGAATAGATAAATTATCAAATCTCTTATTTTATTTATTTTTTGATAAAAATAATATTAAGAAAGCAAAAATACGAGTAGTTCATGTTGCACACCCCATACGAAAGGAAGACAACAAACAAAACCTTATTAATATATTTTGTTTGAAACTGTTTTAAACAATAATGTGTGTGTGTATTATTTGATGGAAGAAAATACCACAAGCGCCTAGTGGCACCGTTGTAGAGCCGTATGGTTTATGTATGATATGGAAGTCGTTCGATTCCTTGAAGGAGTAATTTGGATATTTTGTTTCGCAATTTTCAGATTTTCCAGCATATGGACATGTGGCAGCGCGTGATTTGGATTTTTTTTGCAATTTTCAAATATTCCAGCATATGGAAATTTGGCGGCGCGCGATTTGGCCATGTGGCGCTTTTCGGTAGTCTCGACACTGCAGGTGGCAATATATCACTACAAAAAAAAAATATATAAAAACGGCGGCTGAAAGTGCCACGTGTCAATTTCTGATAGTACCGCCGTTGTAGGTGGCGATATATACAACTATAAGACAAATTTTTTTTTGAAAGTGGGTCCTTTAAGTAAATAAATCTCATATTTGGTCGGATGGGTAATTTTGTTTCGTTTTAGGGTAAAAAAAAACTTTGTTTTCTATTAACACAAGTTGATGTCTAGATGTAACCTCAATATTTTAGGATCTAGATCTCCTGCAGTCCAAACACACGCAGTTATCGATCTCAGCCATTGTTTAATATCAGACGGTTTAATTCACACTGCCAGTTTCATGCAGTGAATCAATCTATACTTTATGAGTAGCATCATAGGAGTTAATGAAGGTTGTTAGGTGATGATTCTTCGTAGGTGAAATTGAGTTATATATAAATCACAATTGAGCTCTTTTATATAATTTTGATCTATTCTAAAATTGACACAAAAATCACAATTGAGCTCTTATATAATTTTGATCTATTCTAAAATTGACACAAAAATCACAATTATCCATTTCTTTTAAAAAATTCTCATAAACAATGTCTCATCTTATACATCAATTGCAATTCATAATGCAATGAGAAGAGCAAAAATATCATATTTCCTGTAGATTAGTAACCATGAGAGTATCTTAACTCATGTTCAGAAAGAAAAAAAAAAGGTTTGAAACCAAGTTTCACTCATCATAGTGTATCATATCAAGTATTCATAGTGAGGAATAAATAGGAAAGCCTGGTAAGGTAGTACCAGCATCAGCAATAAACATATTTCCTGTCACATATTCAGAAGAATCATGAATTAAGTAGCGAGCAATTGAGGTTAATGCTGGATTTGAAGTGCCCCATTCTCTTAATGGGACTGTTCTCATGGCCACATTGTTTAGCCAATCTTTTTTCATCAAATTTTCAGTAATTTCAGATTTGAAAAGTCCTGGTGATATTGAATTCACTCTGATTTTGTGTGCCCCCAATTCCAATGCCATCACCTGTCAATTATCATTAGAAAAAGACTAAACAATGTCAGTAATGTATGTCTGTGATTAATTATTTAAACTCGGTTGTAGGCAATCTTACCATGTTTTTTACACAAAAGACTATTTCCAAAACTTAAACCCGTGACATTACAATCATATGACAACAACTTTACAGGTTGCACCAAGTCACATGAAAACAAATTTCATAATGAATTATGTTATTTGAACAGCCATTTTGAAGACAACTTATATGACAATCAAATACTCCTTCCGATCACATTTATAAGCAAAAAAACTATTTTTTAGGTTCATGGAATACATTAATTATTCAATGACTTAAAAAACTGTGTTTTGCTTATAAATATGATTGGAGGGAGTATATACAAAGAAATGTTGGTATCAACACAAAAATCAAAGCACTAGAGAGAAAATAAAAACACAATGTAAATATGAGAGAGAAAAATTAACTTAAAAATTTTCACAAAATAATTGTGTAAATATAATTTCTCTTTCCAAATACAAACATAAAATTGAAAATAGGCTGTCTAACTTATAAAACACATTTAAGATTAATTACCTTTGTTAGCATATTGACACCTGCCTTTGAGCAAGCATATGCAGTTCCACCGGGCAATTGCCCCCTTTCTAGGCCAGCAATTGAAGAGATATTGATAATTGATCCTTTCCTCTTTGAATCACGCATGAATTTGCATACATATTTTGACACCAACCATGTACCTGTTATGTTTGTTCTAAAGACATTGTTCCATTCCTCCTCAGTCAATTCCAAGGGTGAACTCACGTTTCCTACACAACACAACAATAGATCAAAAACGTTGAAAATTTATTAATTAATTTTAAGTGTGTGTGGTCAAGGTTCAATCTTTGTTGGGATGTGTAAAGAATAAAAATATGTCGAGAAAGGTCGACCTATATAGATTTTACAATTAGTCACTTTCTTGGATGATATAGCTTATGGTGTATGTATTAACTGCCTCATATTTTAAAAAGAGTCTCGTTAACTAGTCTCTTCAAGACAATGGTTAAGAAACTATAAATAGAAAATTTGTTTTAAAAATATAAGTTTTGACTTTTGATTAAGTCAAAACTTATTAAAGGAGAAACCATGAGGATACTGTTTAGCATTCTCCTTTAAAAAATTATAATCACATATAGAAACAACTTAAAATTTATTTTTTCAAAATAGTTTAATCTTATGCTTTTATCTTGTATGATATAAACAACTTATTTATAAACACTTGATTTAATCTTATGCTTTTATCTTCAAAATAGTTTACTTTACAATATTTTATTCATGCACTTTGGTTTTTAAGTTTTTGTTGAATTTAACCAATCATTCAAGGAAAAGTGCTAAATTATATATATTTTTGGTTCTTTAAATCATTTTTAAGTTGTATTTAGCATCTTAAGTTTTTTCCGTTTCATTTTGATCTCGGAGTTACAAACATTAGACAATTTAATCCTATAAGTGCTTTTTATTTCATTTTGCCACCTTAATTTACCAACATTAGATACTTTAATCCTAACTTGCAAATATTGGACCCTTTAGTCCCATTAAGTTATAGATGTTAGATAATATAATCCTGTTTTTAAATATAAATGCTACTGGTGACTTAATGGATCAAACAGTCTAATGCTTATAACATAATAATATTAAAATGGGTCAAATACCATTTTTGGTCCTTTTAGTTTGACATAATTTTCAAGTTAATTCTTTAAGTTTCGAAAGTTTCAATTACATATTATTTTAGTTTGACAGAATTTCCAAGTTAGTCCTTTAAGTTTCAAATAAATCTTTTTAGTTGATAAACTATTCACCATTACCCATGCTGCCAATCTCTGTTTAACTGATGTTAATGTAGTCGTTAAGTTGTTGACTTTGATCAAAATGTTGCCTTTTAAAAATTCCAGGGTGTCAACACGCTATGTTTTAAAAGCCCCACCCACTCATTCTGATAAGTTGTTAAAATGTCCGGCGTTTATAACTTATTAGACCAACGTGTCTAATGTTTAAAATTTAAGTGATTAAAATAAAGGCAACGAAATAAATTTAAGAACCCAAAGTGTTTACGCCGATAATATAAGAAATCAAAATGAAACTATATATTTTTGGGTCTTGTTAATGAGTGCTCCTAGGATACTCTTTAAACATACCAAAACAAGCAATTATTTTTTAAAAAAGTAGAATATCTAGATACATACACTTTGGTTTCAAGACATAAACAAGGATTAACACCAAAAGTCAACATTCTTGACTATAATTTAGTTCAAAAAATCAGAGGAAATTTACATAGTCTAGTTCATCCAAAATAAACGCTCAACAATATAAACATTACAAATATCCATAGACTTAACAAATAACAATATAACAAAATTCAATAATTAGCTATCCTGTCAAAATCAGTGGACTTACGATTTTGTAATTATATATACGTAGGTGTCGTGTTGTATCGGTGTCAGACACTAGTTTAATTTGAAGAGTGTCGGTAAATGTTAATTTAAATTCAAATTACCTCTAACACCAGCATTATTAATCAACGCATCAATATGCCCAAAAGCCTCCCACGCCTTCTGCACATACTTCTCTATAGCTTCACCATCCGCCGCCACATCAAGCTCCACCGCAACAGCACGGAGCCTTCCCTCCTCTCCATTGATTTCATCACACAATGACTGCAAACGATCTACACGACGAGCCGCCGTGATCACACGACATCCTGCACGAGCGAGATCAAGGCAGAAATCACGGCCGATTCCGGCAGAAGCGCCGGTGACTAGGACCACTTTTCCGTCGAGGTCATGCCATGGTTCTAATTGCTTTGCCATGTTGAACTGATTTTGAAGAAGATGAATTGAATTTGAGAAATGAATGAATGTTGAAATGGGAAGTTTTGGGGAATGGAAAATGGTGAAGGATTATTTGATGGCAACTACCATGAAGTTGGAAGTAAATTGTATGTCTTAAAATAACATAAGGTACGTTAGATCTTGATCTCCTTTGAAATCAAATAATGTCTTTAACGACAAAGGTGTTGTTGTTGAGGAATAAAGATCTTGATCTCCTTCCTTATGTCAGAAATGGATTCGACCCTTTTTAAGTACTAGGAATTAGAAAAATTGTTCAAATTCATGCATCAATTGGCTGATATAATACATTATTATATTCCTTCAAAAAAAATAATACATTATTTTATATTATATATGTAGGGGTCATGGTTAATCTGTACACCTCACTTATTCACCTTAACAAATGAATTTTAGACATTAGACTATTTGATCAAAAACAAAAAATAAAACTACTAATGTACTACGGACACTTAAAAGTGTGTCTGTCTTTAGATCTCAAGTTCAAAAATGTTAAAAATGTTTGTGTTGGGTCATTCTATACAATTCCGGCTTCAATTGTGCCTCGACAAGTGGACAATGCGAGGAGTGTTGGTGATGGTGTGAATACTTTTCTTTCGAAGGATCCGTGGTTGGGAGATTCTCCCTTGTGTGTGCCGTATAGCCGTCTTTTCGACTTAGTTGTGAATAAGTCGATTTCGGTGGCAGCAGTGTGTGATTTAGGTTGGAGGAAGGCGATAAGGCTTGGCAGTGGTCCCGTCAGTCATGGGCAAGGGAGGATGATTTGTTAGAGGAGTGTATGATTTTACTTCACGATATTTCCTTGCAGTATAATTCTACATATCAGTGGCAGTGTGATCCTATTGGTGGTTACTCGGTCAGGGGTTTGTAGGGATGTAAATGGATATCCATGGATGCGGATAGTATGATATATGTGTCCGCTCTGTTGGATAAATATGAAATATGTACCCTATCCATATCCGTTCGGATATCCATTAAGCGGGTAATCCAGATTTTGAGGTATTCGCAAGTTTATACAGATACCCATGGATAACATTTATGAAAATAAAATAAAAATTTTGTTAATTTATTTAGCTGAAATTTAACAACAAAATTTCATCACATGCATTTTTTATTTTTTTTAGCAAAACATAATATTCATACATTACAATAACAACAAAGTTCATTGACTCAACAAATACATAAATAAAGTTCCTTACATTCAATAAAAATAACATTCTTTGATTTAACAAAAGCATAAATAAAGATCATCATATTCAACAAAAACAAAGCTTCTTGCTTCAACAATCCCGACCACTTTCACTTCCTTTTAAAGGAGCATAATACATATTTGAACGGTTGTGCAATAACTAATAATACTCACAATACCAAGGTTTTTTATTAAGAAAATCAATGTGTTTGTAAACTTACTTAAATGATATATAAAACATATATTAAATCAACATCCATAAGAGATAAATAACACAAAAAATCAATGCAAAAGTAGAGTATTTATCACAACTCACAAAGTGCAACTTTGAAGACAATAAAATTCAGTCCTACATAATAAAATAATTCAATCCTACATGATAAAACAATTTTATAAACTATATATATTTTTTGCATTTGTAAAGGGCGGACCAGCGAATCCAATGGCCTAGCCCATGTTAGTCCATGTAAAATACAAGTCCTGTGGACTGGCCTAAAAAGATATAGTCGTTTTTTCTGTGCTTTTTTAATGGCCTCCAGACAATAATATAGGACCGATGGACTGGCCACTAAACCTGACCCATTTTGACAACTCTAGTTGTTAGGTTGATCGTTCTCACTAGGTGAACATGAGTTTTATATAAATCATAGTTGAGCTCTTATATATAATTTCGATGTATTCTAAAATTGACACAAAAATCACAATTATCCATTTCTTTTAAAATATTATCATAAACAATGTCTCATCTTATACATCAATTGCAATTCATAATGCAATGAGAAGAGCAAAAATATCATATTTCCTGTAGATTAGTAACCATGAGAACATCTTAACTCATGTCTAGAAGAAGAAAAAAAATGTTGAAACCAAGTTTAACTCATCATATTTTTGGTCATTGCACAATGTATCATATCAGGTATTCACAGTGAGGAATAAATAGGCAAGCCTGGTAAGGTAGCACCAGCATCAGCAATAAATATATTTCCTGTCACATATTCAGAAGAATCATGAATTAAGTAGCGACCAATTGAGGTTAATGCTGGATTTGAAGTGCCCCATTCTCTTAATGGCACTGTTCTCATGGCTACATTGTTTAGCCAATCTTTCTTCATCAAATTTTCAGTAATTTCAGATTTGAAAAGTCCTGGTGATATTGAATTCACTCTGATTTTGTATGTCCCCAATTCCAATGCCATTACCTGTCGATTATCATTACAAAAAGATTAACAATGTCAGTATGTATTGGCTTAATTATTTAAGTTCTGACACATTATTTTAATTGACCAATATTCACAACTTTATTACTAAAAGAATCCCATTCATCACACATAGCAGCAAGAACTGGCTGTGACTGTGAGCTTCTTGATAAGACAAAAAGTATCCAATACACTAAAGCTTTCGCATGCATACAGTCTAAAAAAGAGTCTCATCATTTAATGCATTGTACACATTCTTACCATATTTTTTACATAAGAGACTATTTTTTAAATTTACACCTATGACATGTCAATCAGACGACAACAACTTTACAAGTTTCGTCAAGTCACACGAAAACAAATATCAGAACACAAACATAAAATTGAAAATAAGTTGTCTAATTTATAAAATTGTTTTAAAAATTAACTACCTTTGTTAGCATATTGACACCTGCCTTTGAACAAGCATATGCAGTTCCACCGGGCAATTGCCCCCTCTCTAGGCCAGCAATTGAAGAGATATTGATAATTGATCCTTTTCTCTTTGAATCACGCATGAGTTTGCATACATATTTTGACACCAACCATGTACCTGTTATGTTTGTTTTAAACACATTGTTCCATTCCTCCTCAGTCAATTCTAAGGGTGAACTCACATTTCCTGCACAACACAACAATAAATCAAAAACGTTGAAAATTTTTAAGTTCATTTTAAGTGTATGTGGTCAAGGTTCAATCTTTGATTGGGCTGTGTAAAGAATAAAATATGTTGAGAAAGGTCAACCTATAGAGATTTTACAATTAGTCACTTTCAGTCACTTGGATGATTATGGTATTTGCATCAACTGTTTTTGCCTTATATTATAAAAAAATCATAATAACTTACAGAAACAACTTAAAAACTAAGTTTTGAAAATAGTTTAATCTTATGTTTTTATCTTGAATTATATAAACAATTTTATATATAAACACTTGAAATACTTTACTTTTGTTTACTTAACAATATTTATTTCAAACACTTTGGTTCTTTGAGTTCTTGCTGAATTTAACCAATCATTCGAAGAAAAGTGCTAAATTATATATCTTTTTGGTTCTTCAAATTATTTTTTAAGTTTTATTTGGTATCTTCAGTTTTTTCCGTTCCATTTTGATCTCTGAGTTACAAACACTTTGGTATCGTAGCTTACCAACATTAGATACTTTGATCATTAAAAAAAAAAAAAAAGATACTTTGATCCTAAGTTGCAAATATTGGTCCCTTTAGTCCCATTAAATTATAAATGTTAGACATATCCTTTTTGTAAATATAAATGCTAGTAACTTAAGGGATTAAATAGTCTAATACTTATAACATAAGGGATTTTTTTTTATTTTTTTAAGAAATAACGTAAGGGATTAAATGTCTAATATTTGTAATTTATAAGACCAAAGTGTCTAATGTTTAAAATTTAAGTGATTAAAATAAAATGAAATAAATTTAAGAACACAAAGTGTTTAACACCGATAACCTACGGAATCACAATAAAACTAATATTTTTTTAAGGGATTAAAGTGAAATCTTGGACAAGAAAGTAATTTAGAAAGAAAAAATAAAAACAGAGTTTTGCTACATATGCAGGGGACAAAGTAGTATAACCTTTATGATTCAAAAAAGAAAATAGTATAAACTTTGATATCTTTTATTTTGGGTCACACATTTTCCCTTTTCAATATTGCACCGCATCTAAAGGTACAACATCTCAAATAAAAAATGATTCCTTCACACAAAAATAAATCATCACAAACTTTTTTTTTCTTCAACAAGAGCCACCATCAACTTTTTGAATCAGCTAAAAAACAACAATAATTTTGTGACAAAAAAAGATTAATTTAGTGAGACAAAATCATATTTAAACATAAATTAATCAAAGTAAACATCACCAAAATCTATGAAGCAGAGGCACAAAACACAGATGCAAATACTAGACACAACCTGATCACCGACACTTCAACACACTAATAATTTGAAGAACAAAAATCATATAATTCAATGTAATTATATATCCCCTCTGTCCTTATATATAAACATCATTGACAAATGGTATTTATATATAAGGATGGAAGAAGTATCTTTGTGTCACGTCTAATTTGAAGAGTATCAGTGTTTGATAGACCAAAACGTTAGTTTTAAATTCAAGTTACCTCTAACACCGGCATTATTGATCAACGCATCAATATGTCCAAAAGCTTCCCACGCCTTCTGTGCATACTTCTCTATAGCTCCACCATCAGCCGCCACATCAAGCTCCACCGCAACGGCACGGAGACTTCCCTCCTTTCCATTGATTTCATCACACAATGACTGTAAACGATCTACACGACGAGCCGCCGCAATCACACGACATCCGGCACGAGCGAGATCAAGGCAGAAATCACGGCCTATTCCAGCAGAAGCGCCAGTGACAAGGACAACTTTTCCTGCAAGATCGTGCCATGGTTCTAATTGCTTTGACATGTTGAATTGATTTTGAAAGAAGATGAGAAATGAATGTTGAAAATGGGGTTTTATGATTTATTGAAATGAGAAATGGGAAATTTCGGGGAATGGGAAGTGGTGAATGATTGATTTGGTGGCAACTACCATGAAGTTGTAAGTAAATTCATTGTATGTCTTAAAAGAACAAGAAGTGACGTTAGACTGTGACTGCTTTGAATTATGTCTTTAAAGACAAAGATGATGTTGTTGAGAAGTAAAGATCTTGATCTCCTAAGTCAAAAATGGATCTTACCTCTTTTAGGGCAAAGGCTACGGTGGGAGACCTCTTTAAGTCTCCTATCGTAGGAGACTTGGTTTTTTTTTGTTTTTTTTTTGCGAAATGAATGTCAACCATTGAATATGCTTGTAAGCTTTTTAATGGTTGAGATTTATAGGTTTTGTAACCTTTTAGGATTTTATTTTTTAAACATATAAATATTGATTTTAAAATCATGATTAAAAAAAAATTGTTTTATACTCTCCATTTCTTTTTAAGTGTCGTTTGAGTGTGAGTTTAGCGTTCCTATTTAAGTGCCGTTTTGGTATTTTAAAAGTACGATTTATCAATTATACCATTTACATATAAGATAAAAATAGTTAACCGACACGATTCAACTATTTAACAAATATTTGTACATATAAGATAAAAATATTTAATAGAAACATTGCGTTAATATTTAGGGTGTTCAAAACCGAACCAACCCATTGCTTTGTTAAATTTCTTATTTGAGTTTTATTTCAAAAATGTATTTATGTGTTACTTGAACTTTTAGAGAATGTAAAATTTTAGTATTTAGAATTTCTTACGAAATAGGTTAACTTTTTATCCATCTTTTTAATTTGGTTTATGTTGTTGGGAACATTGTTAGATGAAAATGAAATTGTAATGTTTGATGAAATTTAAAACAGCGTTGATAACATCGCTGAAAATATGTTGTGTTCCTTGATTTTAACGTTTAAAACAAAAAATTATATTGTCTTAGAAAAACCGCACCAATCGATCCAACCCAAACCACATTGATTTGATTCGGATTTGATTTTAAAAGTCAACCAATTAATCAAACCAAAACGCATGTTTTTTTATCTTACGGTTCGGATGACTTTTAACCTCAAAACTGAACCAAATTACATCGCAAACACCCTTAATTAATACTGATAATTTTTATTTAACATTTTTAAACATTCAACAATATTAACAATCTAATTACTTTATATAATTAAGTATTATTTCACTCAGGCTAAAACACAGGTGTTACTAGTTCTAATTGAATTGAAATACCAATTATTAAGCTTTGCAGATCTAGAAAATAAGAGAATTATATAATCATTATAATTGATATTAGCCACTACAATAGGTAAATGATGCTTTAAAAACCTGCAGTTACACGTCACTTTCCCTTGATAAAAAAAAAAAATTACCTTCCCCTCCCACCGTGCGAGGACCTAGTGACCATGCGCACCGTAAACGGACCCCTCTTTTAGTAGAAAAAATGTTTTAATTCATGCATCAATTTGGCATACATAATTTATTATTGTATTGTATGTTCGAATCTCAACACCTTAAGAAATGAATTCTATACATTAGAATATTTAATAAAAAATAAAATAAAAAACTATTGCTCCCTCCGTTTCATAATAACTGAGTTTTTTGTAAAAAAAAATATTGTTTCAAAATAACTGATTCATTTCACTTTTCAATACAATATTAATTACTTTTTTTTAATTATAACTTTAATTAATATTATTTTCATTACTCACAATTCAATATACTCCATTTTGCATTCATGATAGTGGAGAATGCATCAATATATAACAAAATCATTTAAAACCATTTTTCCATCTCCTTCATTTATACATTTTTTTAATATGTATGAAATGAACAAATGGTTCCGTTAATCTGGGACGGAGTGAGTAACGTACTACATACACTTAAAAGTATGTTTGTCTTTAGATCTCAAATTCAAAAATGTTAACGATGTTTGTGTTGGGTCATTCTATACGATTATGGCTTCGATAAGTGGACAATGTGATTGATTTATATCAAATACAAATTTAAAATAACTTTAAAGATATCTAATTTTTTTTATTTTTACGAGAGATATCTTTTTTTTTTAGGTGATGTCTAAATATTATTATTGATTAACAGATTTCCGGTGGGTTTAGTTTAGTTTTAGTTGGAAAGAAATCATTGTACTAGTAGTATACAGCTTTTGATTTGTTGCCTCATAAAAAAGAAAGATACACAGGTTTTGTTTTGTCCCTTTCAGACGCTAACTTAACTTTTTCCAGCATTAAAAAACGTGTGTGGGGATTTTAATTCAGTGCGCAGTGTAGACGAGCGGAAAGGAAGGGGCACCACTTTTAGACAGGCGGAGGCAAACTTGTTTAATGATTTTATTGATACCAGCTTATTGATTGACTTGCCTATTTGTGGGCGTCTATTTACATGGTACAAAGGAGATGGGGTCACTATGAGTAGGCTGGATCGTTTCTTACTGTCTGTTAAATGGAGTGTGACGTGGTCGAATTCTATCCAGGTTGCATATCAACGGGGTCTTTCAGATCACGTTCCCGTGATGTTATCAACGGAGGAAGCTAATTGGGGACCTCGGCCGTTAAGGATGCTTAAATGTTGGTCTGACTTTCCAGGGTACGACGACTTTGTTCGTGAACAATGGGGCTCTTTTTAGTGTCAAGGGTGGGGCGGCCATGTATTGAAAGAGAAGTTGAAAATGTTGAAATTTAGGCTGAAGGATTGGCATAAGCAACACGTACAAAATATGGATAGTAAGATTCTGACGGTTAAAAACAAGATATCTATCCTAGATTCTAAAGCAGAGTTGTCAGCGCTAAATGAAGATGAGCTTCACGAGATTCGTGACTTGTCCGTTGAATTGCATTCTATGGCGAAGGTCCAAAACAGTGTTAATTGGCAAAAATCACGGTTGAATTGGTTAAAAGAGGGAGACGCTAACTCCAAATTTTTTCATGGTGTAATGTCCGGCAGAAAACGTCATAATACCATTAACATGGTGCTGGTGGATGGTGCATATGTGGAAGGCGTGAATCATGTTCGGTCAGCTGTATTTACTCATTTTTCGACTCATTTTAAATCATCAAGTGCAAGTCGGCCAGGTGTGGGGGGACTTCCGTTCCGTCAGTTGTCAGGTGTGGACGCGGGGTCTTTAATACTTCCGTTTTCGCAGGAGGAGGTGAAGCAAGCCATCTGGGATTGTGATAGTTTCAAAAGTCCGGGTCCGGATGGTGTCAGTTTTGGTTTTTTAAAAGAATTTTGGGAGCTAATAAAGGAGGACTTTATGAGATTTATGACGGAGTTTCATCGTAATGGGAAGTTGACAAAGGGTGTTAATTCTACATTTATTGCTTTAATTCCGAAGGTGACTAGTCCGCAGAGGCTCAACGATTTCGGGCCTATTTCATTAGTGGGATGTATGTATAAGGTACTTGCGAAGGTCCTTGCTAATAGGTTGCGCAAAGTTGTCAGCAGTGTGGTTTCTGACTCTCAATCAGCGTTTGTAAAAGGGAAATAGATTTTGGATGATATCCTAATTGCCAATGAAGCAGTAGACGAGGCCAGACGTATGAAGAAAGAGTTGCTTTTGTTCAAGGTAGATTTTGAAAAGGCATATGATTCGGTGGATTTAAATTATCTTGATTCGGTTATCGCTAAAATGAATTTCCCAGCCCTGTGGCAGAAATGGATATCAGAGTGTGTGGGAACGGCAACAGTGTCGGTTTTAGTAAATGGGTGCCCAACATATGAGTTTCCTATTGAGAGGGGTCTTCAGCAGGGTGATCCTTTATCTCCGTTTTTATTCTTGTTAGCCACAGAAGGATTTAATATACTTATATCAGCAGTGGTGGGGGCGCAACTTTTCAATGGCTATGGAGTAGGTCCGGTTGGTGATGTTAAATTGACTCATCTACAATTTGCAGATGACACTTTGATCATTGGTGACAAGAGTTGGTTGAATGTGTGTAGTATGCGTGCGGTGCAGATTTTGTTTGAAGATGTTTCGGGGTTGAAGGTGAATTTTAACAAAAGCATGTTGATAGGTGCGAATATCTCAGATTCTTGGTTGTCGGAGGCTGCTGCGGTAATGAATTGTCGTCGGGGGACTATTCCTTTTATTTATTTGGGACTCCCAATTGGTGGTGATTTGGAAGGAAAGGAACAACCGTGTTTTCAACAATGTGACTTTGAACTCGTCCGAGCTTCTAGAAAAAGTTAAACTAAATTCTTTTTTATGGATAAAGTCCAAACAGGTTGCTTTCTTTTACAGTTATCATGACTGGTGGAAACACCCTTTACAATGGATGGATGTCCATTAGTCGGTTTGTAATGTTAGTGTTACTTCTTTTTGAGGCACCGTGACTCTGTAAATACCTTTGTTTACTTCATCCTTTGCACACCTTGTGCAGGGTGAACCATTGTTAATATATACATCATTTTAGCTTGTTCAAAAAAATAAATAAAAAAGTTTAAACATCTGTCTATCTTGTAAAATGATATAAATATGAGACCTTTTTTTTTTGCTAATTATATATTGTGTGTGATTATAAATTATCATTGAATTTAGTATATTTTAAATTTGAGAAATGTTAACGAGTATTTTGGGACACTCTTTAAGCACATAAAATGGTAAGATTTTATGAAAGTTTGTACATAGAAAATTGAAGTTTTTATTTTTTTTTTAAAGAATAATTTTTTTTATTAAGAATTCTTAAAAAGTGTCCTGGGTCAATCATACTATAAAGACCCTTTAAATTTATATGTATTTTTTTACTTACTTTTTTAAAATTGGACAGTAATACGTAGATATTAAATAATCATGGGTTTTCTAAGTACTACATATATTCAATCAGATTGAGTTTGATGAAATCACTTTGACAAAGCATTATTCTATCATATTTTTGGTGCCTTTAGTTCATTTTTTATGAGAGAGAATGTTGGATGAATGATTAAAATAAATTATTTAGATGAGAGAGAATGAATGATTAAGAGAGAGATAGAAACAAAAATTAACAAAGGCACCGAAGTGCTACCCAAAACTAATCATGGTGAAATACTACTCCGTAAAAACATCCTACGAAGCTAGGAAAACATTGTAGCATGAAATTCATAATTGATTTTGGTCCACCCTAAAAATTAGGAATTGAAGCTTCAAGGAAAACTATTGAAGTAAAACTTTCTATTTTGTTACTCGCTCTGTCTCATAACGAAGGACTTGTTTGTAAAATAAAATTGTTTCAAAATGAACGACTCAGTTGATTTTGAAGATTTATTAATTATTTGTTTTCCAATCCTATCATCTAATTAATACTACGTTCATCACTTGAAAATCATTATGTTCCACCATATATGTATGGTAGTGGTGATTACACCAATACAAAATAAAAGATAATTTAGTTTTTTTTGTTGCTAATATATCGGTAATTTAGTAAAAGTATCACTCTCATTCATTTACACATTTTTCTAAATCGGTGTCAAATTATAAAAGGGCCACTCATTGTAAGACCAGGGGAGTATTTTCAAGAACTTGGACATGCGCATAGGGGATGTAGAAGTGGCTCCGAACACATGGTACATTTTTCATAACAAAGATTATTATTATTTTTACGCATAATCTTTCATAACTTGGACGTGCGCATAAGGGATGTAGAAGTGGTTCCGAACAAATGGTACATACCGTGTCATATTTATCTTTTCCATCATCAGCTTCTCCCTGAAAAATTGTACACATATATTTCAGAAAAATTAATTTAAAAAAAAAACGAGCTGATTGAAAGGTTTGTCAAATTAGGATTTATCAGAGTAAGTATGTGACCACAAATATGTTGTAAGTTAGTGATAATGACTAACCTGGTCTCCAAGAGAAGGAATTGTTTGATGAACAATCCATTGTGCATCCACCACACCAAT
>Ga0315913_1001183_pt1 | contig 27732 bp, 24 predicted proteins | sample MpolsnodulesMG_FD_207736 | JGI IMG/M metagenome (GOLD analysis project Ga0315913, IMG submission 207736) | Medicago polymorpha root nodule microbial communities from Los Angeles, California, United States - small nodules | ecosystem: Host-associated > Plants > Roots > Nodule | place: USA...
TGAACTAAATTTTAAATTTTTTTTTTAAAAAAAAAAAAAAAAAAAACTAAATGGTACTTTATACGGATCATATATCTCTTCCCAAATTTAAATTAAAGTTTTTTATTTTGTTAAAAAATATAATGGCCAACACATATCAAATAAACACACAAAATGAGAATATTGTAACCCAAATTTAAACGTAAGATTCTACATAAAATATTCTCACAACCAAATTACCAGGTTGTAACGTAATTTGTAATTTATTTGCATCGTAATATCAAAATTTTATATCCAATATTAAGGTGAGCAGGCTATGATCAAATTTGATTTTTGAATTGATTAAGGCATTTTAAATGACCTCAGTACATACTTTGTCCTTTGTGTACAAGTGCAAAGATTAATTCTTTGAGCTACATAACCGCAATGGATAAAATTTCCTATTTATTAGAGGTGAACAAACTCTGGAGTTGAACCTCTGTGATGTAACCACAATGATTGGTGGTGCGATGAGAGTTGTTCTCTGCACCATCACGCTTCAATCCTCTCGGGGTCGCACAAGACAGTAAGTCGGATCCTTTTCGGTAGTTGGCTTTCATCGCGATGCTGCTTAGGTTTTCTAACAGTACAGCAACGGTTCGTTGAGGTTCCGTGATCTCAGAATCTGGGTTTTCTAGCATATTTAAGACTCTTGCTATGTTTCTTAATCTGTCACAACCTTTTTTGGGTCGTGATGATGCAGGTTCAAAATGCCTCCATCATAGCAGTGGACTGTTCACCGTTGATGTTGGTTGTGTTTGTTCAAGCAAGAAATTTCAATATCAAAGGTGAAAATCTTTGATTGTGTTGGTTGGTTTTGTTTCTCAATGGTGATGGTTCATGCCATTGTCGCCTTCTTATCCAAGTCACTGTTAATTTGACAAAGGACCGTTAGGCTCAAAAGAGCTATGAATGCTTGCTGTTTTTTGTTTCAGTGGGTTTTGCTGGTGAGTAAACTTGTTATCCATGTTGGCGGTCAGGTTACCTCACCACCCTCAAAATCTAGGTTCCTTGCTTGCAAACATCACAAACCTCTTTTTTTGCAATTTGGTTTCGTACCCGTACGCGGGTGCATTGAATTGTGCGGTTGTACGTGATTGTTTGTTAGTTTCGAGCTAAGATTTGTCTGTTTGTATCTGTTGTTTTGTATCCCCGTTGGGTTGTTTTTTGCTTTGACCGGGTAAGGCTTTATGTCACATCGGCTATTTGTACTCTCTTATTTTAATTTCAATCTACTTGGGGTATTGCAGATCTTTCTGCACCCCATTTGCTTTATAAAAAAAAAAAAAAAAACAAACTATGGAGTTTGCTTGTGCAAATCATGAGTTAAAAATTAAAATCCATGACATAACTTCCATAAGTGAACATTCATTACGCTTCATAATAGCAAACTAAGTAACTGTAGTAAAAGGAAAATTATAATCTGTCAAAGGAAACAAAAGCTAACCACAAGGTGAAAAAACTAAGATGAAGATTCCATAACTATGAAGACCATATAAAAGAAATGTATATTTGATTTCCATAACTATGAAGACTATATAAAAGAAATGTATATTTGATTGGCACCATCAAAAGCATGAGGGTGAAGGTATGAAAGCAAGTGAAAAAAACACCACCATCTGCATCAAAGAAGTTGTTGACATGAATGTGCCAAGCTATAACAAATTTTCACATGGATTCCACCAATATTAACAATAGGCAAAATAACGATCCACAAAAGCATAAAGTTGCTCTTCAGCAAAAGATGAAAGGCATGGAGTTACTGCCCTTGCTACCAGCCACAGGTGTCGCCTTCAACTACGACAGCCGGCAACCGTTGCCGTTGCTTTGATACTCTTAAATTGTGTCATGGGCCAATCAGAATATTGACATTCTCTTGGTTTTGCAAAGATGTAAAAATGTATATCAATTACCTAACTCTAGAATATGGATGGTAACCCTTTTGCTTCCACTTGAAGATCTCACATCTAGGAGTTTATATCTGTCTTCTATTTCCAATTGATTGTTCAGCAAGATACCTGTTATCATTATAACTTCAATGATTATCGAAGGATAGGATATGTGTAGAAATTGTTTCAGAAGACACAAAAAGCTCAATACTCATGAGAGCAGCTTTTGAAGAAGAGCAAAACTCTCAAATGTGCTTCAATCGTATGCATAAAGTGTGCATAGTGCAAATGAAAGAGATATGCATACGAATTAATCTTGATTTGACAGTGTAACATATCAGCTGGCTTTCTTGCTAAACATTATGTTTGAAAGTGAATACTGCATTTGATTTTGACTAGAACATAGGTTAAAGAGTCCGGTCAACCAAAACAAAGCCTACTTAAATGCCACAACAATCCAGATACATATTTTTATTGTGTGAAAATAAAACAAGCAAAAACTTATCAATTACCTGCTACATAACAACATGCTAGAAATATTCACTTGTATAAACAATGAGGTAAAATTTATAACAAATAACAGTTTGAAAAAAACTTACTTCCCGGTATGGAAGCCAGCTGAATACCAAGCATTCAGAACAGCAGTAAGATCCGTCTCTGAGCCACCAATTTGTTCAAGTTCAGAATCCTCTTTCTTTTTATCTGAATTACATAAAAGTAAACACATTAGTAATGAGTGTTTCATATGCACCCAAGAATATCTTCGTATTTGGTAGAGCCATTTATCTATACAAAAAAGTAAAGCCACTGAAAGACAAAAGGTGTGTGAATGTGCCTGCTACAGTTTCACTAACCAAATGACCTAAACCTAAGAAGGATAGATCTAATAATACAGCATATTAAACATTTAAGAACGGACAAACATCAGTACAACCAATACCATGCTTCTACAAACATGGAATCATGACTAGTACCATGGCTAAATCAGAACTAAAATTCATGCCTTCAATCATCATATTACATAACAGTAAATAAGAAGCAGAATATAACAAAACACCAGGACACAATTTCAACATATGCAAGCACAAAGGTCGTAAAATGTGTTAGGACACTCAAATGAGAATTTAGGCCCAAAAAATCAATTGATTAATCAGTTGAACAAGTCCATCAGGTAGACAGTGGTGTTATCAAAATATAGGAAATGAGAGGAAAATAATAGACATGAAAGGGATTGAGAGTGAGCAATTCTGTTGTAAGAGGAACAACGATAGAGTGGGAAGGGTATTGAGCATAGTAGTCAACAACGGCCGATAGCGGCACTATAGCGGCGATGAACCGCTGCGTTAATCGTCGTAGTAGCGCAAAATCAAATAGCGGCCGCTTCAGCTGCTATAGCGGCATAGCGGTGCGGAGCGGATAGCGGCCGCTTCAGCCGCTATTTGATTTTAGTAGGAAATTTCTAAATTGACCCTATTTTTAAAACCTTTTTTAGAGCATTTTGAGGATTTCGTAAACCCTAACATTTTTCAACTTTTTCTCTCTTCTTACTGGTGCCGTGAAACACACTCTTCTATCTTCTATCTTATTGTTTCTCTTGTTTTATGATTTTTTTTTATTTGCTCCTCTCTTTTGTTTTTTGGTGTTTTGTTTTATGAATATCTCATGAGATTTGAGTGTTATATTTAATTTTATATTAAATATAACCTTTTTTTGTTGAGAAATATATAAGTTTGTTTATATTTTATAGTACTATTCATGTAATTCATCAAAAAATTACTCAAATATCGGTGACCACTATACGCTATTCCACTATCCCACTTTTGGGGTCGGCCGCTACGCACCGCTATCCGGGATTGACTACTATGGTATTGAATATTATTGCAGTTAGTAACCGCTTTGGTTGGGCAGAGTTTCATCTCTTCTCTGAGGAGCATTTGCTCTGAGATTACAGGGGTTTATTATTGGAGATCGTGACTCTGCAAATGGTCCTAATGAGGAATTGATTTATGATGACTCAGCTAGACCCAAGTGTGGAAAGTTTATTCTAGAAGGAGCAAAAGCGGTACACAGGAGTAATTGTGTAGCGACAGTTGTGTGTGAGGATTGTTTGTAATTGTTTCCATAATATAGGGAATGTAGGGTGACATTGAGAGGGTATCTTGATGCATTGCTTAGTCAGTTATGATTAGGGAGCAGTAGCTTCCTAAAGGAGCTTGGCTCTGGTCAGAATCAGGGTCTCATTCCCTCTCTGTAAACATTCCAGTCAATTAATAATCAACAATCCTTTCTCTATTGCTCTAAATTTTCATGTTTAATTGTTGTTATTTTGGGTTCCTAACATTAATCTTCTGTAATATTTCTTCTTTCGATCATTAAATACTATCTTTCTGTTCTCATAATTCGGGTTCCTAACAATATGCATGTACTACTACATTTTAAGCCAGCAGACCTATCAGTGCACAGAATAGATCCAGGATCACATAAAAAATCCTTAGCATTCAAACCCAAAGAATATCAGAAGGCACAAATAAAGCCAGGAGCGTTTAACGTGGATTTTAGTTCCAGAACGACAAAAAGTAGCTTTTGATGCAAACAAAATGATTCAAGCTTTCGACGCAGTAAGAGGTGTTGTTCATATAACCATAAATTCGGTCCTTTCATTTAAAGAAAACAACTGAAACTTTCATAAAAATACTTTCTCCTTTATACAATAAAACAGCTTAGAGCATTAACCTTAAGTACAAAAACCACATTTATGAGCATGAGAGTGGCGATATCCAATAACAAAAGCATGTAAAAGCAATATTATTAACTAATGCGTCAATTAACTTAAAAGCCACCAAGATATTCATGCACCTGTCTGCTTTTACGTACAAATAAATCCTTACCTTCATTTACACTAACATCTCCAGAGATCGTTGTTCTAATAGTAGAAAGTGCCCTCTCCGCTGCTCCCATTGCAATCTCACGAATCTTACCATCTCCACAAGGAATCAAAATTTTATCACCCTTTTCTGCAGTATAATCATTACAAGGTTTACCATCACCCGACCCACCAACAGAACAACCCGGAACCGATGCACACGAATCCACAGCACATTGACTAAAACACGGACAACACGAACACACAACATTCGGATCAGAAACTTGCTGTGCAGACATCGAATAATCTTGACCACCAGAATACGACACACCAGAGTTCAACCCAGTTGCTGCATATTGTTGATTCCAACCACCATATTGATTAATTTGCTCCAAAATCTTCAACCTTTTCTCCTCAAGTTCATAATACTCGGCAACTAACTTATTATAATCATCAAAACCTTGTTCATAAGAATACCCATTATGCGCATTTTGAGTTTCTTGACCAATTGTTGAATCTAAACAAGGTTGATGATTTTCTTCCAACTTTGAATCAATATCAGGAACATCAATTTTCTCTTCAACAACCCTATTATAAATCAAAATAAATTATGAAAAAATATACAGATTAAAAAAACGATTTTTTTGAAATTAAATTGGATTATACCTTGAAGTAGTTGAAATTTCAACGTTTTCTTCAATAATTGGTTCTGATTCTGGTTTGTTTTTGGCTGTGTTGTGCATTTTCTGCTGAATAAGAAAAGGGGGTGAAATTAAGTTGAATTGAAAGGGAATTTGATTGAGTAGGAAAAGGTAGTACCTTGTAAGAAGAGATTGCGTTGTCGAAAGCGTTGATGAGAGCTGAATCGTCCCATAGATCTCCATCTTTACCCATTCTTTGAGCACACACACCTTCTTCTTGTACATAAACCCTAAACACGTTCAATTTTAAGCATAAACCTTTTTAATGTAAGATTAATTTTTCTTTTCCAATATTACCCAATAATAATTAATAAAGATGAATGCTAACAACACTCACTTTTCAACACTCTCTCTAACACTCACTCTTTCATTGGATGAAATCGACATATGTCCCACCACTTTGTGTTGGTTCAATTTTCAAAGTGTAGACTCACAATGATTTAAACCAATAAGATAATGAGTGTTAGAGAATGTGTTCAAAAGAGAGTGTTGCTAGCATTGCTCATTAATAAATATTGTGTACACTGCTTTTAAAATATGGTTAAATATGTTTTCGGTCTTTATAAATATACCAACTTTTTGTTTTAGTTCCTCTAAAAATTTTCTTTAATTTTTAGTCCCTTTAAAATTTTTCATCTTCACTTTTTGTCCCTGCTTTAAAGTAAACTCATATGTAGAATTCATATTTTTGAATAAAATTTTGCAGAAAAATTCATAATATTATAAGAATCTCTCCCAAAAATATTTAGAATTTTTTCACAAAACATGAATTTAATATGAATTTTTATATTTTTTATGGTTAAAAATTCATATTAAATTTATGTTTTGTTAAAAAATTCTAATTTTTTTGGAAAATATTTTTACAATATTCTACACATTTCTGCACAATTTCATTAAAAAAATACTAAAATTTACTTTAAAATAGGAACCAAAAGTAGTGATTGAAAATTTTATAGCGACTAAAAGTTGAAGGAAAATTTTAGAGGGACTAAAATGAAAAGTTGGTATATTTATAGGGACCAAAAATATATTTAACCCTTTAAAATATTATACTCAATTTTCATTTATGATGGTGAAAAGTGTGATGTCTTTTAACATCATTGCATCTTTTAATTTGTGCGAAAAGAACTTTAAAGGACGATGTATGAGATTAATTGACAAACACCATCTAAAACTCACATAGAGATTCAAGTTTGAACATTGTTTGACTTATCAATGTTAGTATGATAAATGAACTTAATTTTATTGGACTTGAGATATATGGATAGTGGTGTTTGCCTTTGAATGTGAGACCTTTGTTAGCAGCATTCTACTTGGACGGAGGGGTGGTACCCGTGAAGACATTCCAACACTTAAAGTCAGTAAGCGTCGTGAATCTATGAGGTAATTTAGGATAAAATGTGTGTGTGCATGGACAAACGCTCCTGAGTTAGTATTTGTAGAGTAGGTTTGGATTTTTGGTCCTTTTATCTGGATAGTTATCCTCAAGCGACAATTGTAAGCATATTATGAGAAGATATCATTGGATCCAGACTAGATGGCCCAGATCGTCTCAAGGGGTCATTATTTCAGTGTGGTCCAGGATAGAGGTGTTCGTGGCAGGGTCGGTCCTAAGATTTTTGATGCCCTGGACAAAACATCATTTTTGTTTGTTAAAAAAAAAATTATTCCTTTTTAATTATTATGATATTTTTCTTGCATTTTTTGTTGCATAAGATTCATCTATAATCAAAGTTCTCTAAAAATATATTTTCAATAGAATTAATCAAAACGGATTAAAAAGAAATATATCTATATAATACTAACCACTAAGTAAAAATAATAATTTTGGTGTCTCTATAAAAAATAGTACCCAAGGCTACCGCCCCTCCCGCACACCCCCAAGGCCACCCCTGTCGCGATGTGTTTTGGTTCGACTTTGAAGTTAAAAGTCATCTGAACAGCAAGATAGTAAAGCACGCAGTTTGGTTTGGTTCAATTGGCTTTTAAATTAAAAATCAAACCAAACCAAACTAAACTAATATGGTTTGGATTGGTTCGATTGTTGTGGTTTTTTGCGAGAAGATACAATTTTTTGTTTTCAACATCAAAATCAAGATAAAAAAAGTTAAAAACAACTTATTTTCAGCAATGTATCCAACAATGTTTCAAATTTCATCCAACATTACAGTTTCATTTTCATCCAATAATGTTCTCATCAACATGTACCAAATTAAGAAGATGAACCAAAAAATAACTCTTTCGGTAATAAATGCAAACGACTAAAATATTATCATTCTCTATAATCTCTCATTAAGTTGTTATGATTCAAGATATATCTAACATAAACAGATCTGCAAAAGTGCAAGTAAGATCAAATTAAAGTACATAAATTCATTTTTGAAATTAAAAAGCAAAGATGAAAATTAACAAGAGAAAAAACATGTCATTCTATAAAAGTTATCATTGAGTTTATATGAGTATTAGGTTAGATGACATAAGTTAGTGTTTCTCTTATGTTACGATTTGGTTCAATTAGTAAAAGAAAAACCACAAACCGAACCAAACTACACGATTGAGTATAAAATTGCCTGAATACAACCGAACCAAACAGAACTTTTTTGCGGTTTTTGGTTGGTTCAGTTTACAGTTTACTATTTGGTTGGTTTGATTTGAACACCTCTAGTCTAGGGAGGCACCCATGTTATGGTCCTTATGGACATTCAAGAAAGAATATTCATATCCAGTCATGGTTTGGCCTTGGCCCATACCGAAACACTTGCCCTCCCATGTTATTAGTTGAGGGAATAAAGTGATAACTTGCCCCAGAGCTTTGAGAGTATGAGGTCTAGTCTGTTTATGCGATTCAACATGATTATGAGTCTCAAGCAATCTGACCGGGTGTTGCGTGCTTGGAGTTGTCTGGTTTGTGTGCTATGAGTTTGTGATGTGGGGCCCGACTTTAGGCGTATCAAGTATAAATTACTTTGTAATAAGTTTTAATTTGTTGTTCAAACCGTAAGGAGCCAACATGTAGAGTGTTAACCTGCAAGGTTAGCTTTTTCTGGTGTGACACGCCTTGTTTATATACCATCAAGCATGGATTGTCGTATTTGCCCTTTCTACGTGCTGGTCAAATGGTCATTTAATCAAATTTGGGGAAAGGGCGAATACGACATGGATTGTCGTATTTACCCAAGCATATGATTCTTTGTTTGTTATCTTTATTCCCTTTGGGGTCAACTTCACCTTGGGATCGGTGTCCCCAATAATGACGAGATGGATCTATCGAGGCCTTTCTTAGAGACCTTGAGCTCTGGTCGTGGAAGGATGATCTAGAGACCTTTGACCTCGATGTCATGGAAGAGTGATTTTAAGTTTAAAGACGACCCTAAAAGCATTCGAAAAGAGAGACTCTGAGCTGGAAGCATACCTATCCATTGTCGATGATGAATCACTCTGAGTGGGGGTAATTGGCATTAAATCCAGGCCGACGTTAAACAACGTTTTGCTTCATTGATTACTATCATGTGTTCCATGATTGTTCTTTTCACCGCCTTCTTTAGTTTGGGACGTTTATCTTGCCCCTCTGAGATTTTTGTAAGGCGAGATTTGGTAGTTTCTTATCATGAACCTTGTCGGTATTGATGAGTAAAGTTGGATGATATGAGGTTATTTTGACCATGCATTAGGGAAATTTCCATTTTTTGTATCTTGTATTGATGGTAGTTTTGATTTCACGACGGTGCCAATTTTTTTGCACCGACCACCTACTATTTGTACTTATGTTAGGTCTTTATAATTAATGTTTTGGGTGTTTTCCTCACCTTTCAATTTTTGACTTTATTAATATTGAGGATAATTTTGCGTTCGTACTATTGATGGGAATTTCTAAATATGAGATTTAGTTTGGAAAACAGTGTTACCATTACCTTTTTTGGAATAAGAAATGACTTGATAGATTCATGATTGCATCTATACCTTATAGCTCCTATAAACGTTTGAGGTTAACATTTTCTTCACCGAGTTTTGTAAAAAAGTTATTAAACATTACGCGTAGCATCTGGTGTGCTTTGCTGTGGAGCATTTGGAACTATTGTAACCAATGCTTATGGGATGTCATTTGTGACAGCAATCTAGTTACCAGCCACGAAGCCAATTTGCTTATGCGGCGGTGGAGAATGACAAATCTATGGACATACATGTACAACATGAATAACAATGCAACAACTCAGACCAAATGGTTGAAGCTTGCGGCTAGTATAATTAAATGCAATGAACACATCTTTCAATGACAAAAGGTATTGGCCTTGGTATGCGTCTTAGAGATGTGTGTGGGTAGTTTTTAAAGGCTAAAATCATTAAAATTGATGCTAAGCTAAATGTCACGGAAGGTGATGCATATGGACTTTATCACACCATGGGTTGGTTGAAAGATCGATGTGGACAATTTTATATTTGAACTTGATTCTAAAACCATGGTTGATAGTTTCAATGGTAAAGAAGCGAATTTAACTTAGTTAGGTTACATAGTCCAAAATTGTATCAGAATAAAAAATGATGTCTTTCCAAACTTCGTGGTTGTGTTTTCTAGGAGGCAAGCTAATAAAGCGGCTCATAGCTTGACTCAGGTGGCTACATATACGACTAATCCTCAATTTTTTGTTAATTTACCAAGTTGTGTTTGTGATATTGTTGTTCATGAAATGACATAATTTTGTTGCCCTAAAAAAATTAGATGTATTTTTAGGTAGTTTCTACGATACATTGATAATTGAAGTGTTTTTGGTATATTTTCTTTCTAAATCAATAAATTAATGATCATTTTTATGAATCAAAGATTTATTTATCAATTTTCGTATTTAAGGAAATATTATTTCATAAGAAACAAAAAATGATTTCATTGTTTATAAGCATTATATTTAGGGGTGTTTACGATGCAGTTTGGTTCAGTTTCGAAGCTAAAAGTTATCTGATCCGTAAGAGAAAAAAGTATGTGGTCTAGTTTGGTTCGGTTGACTTTATAAAACCTGAATAAAACTAAATTCAATCAATGCATTTTAGATTGATTTGATTGATTGGGTTTTTCTTGCGAGACAATACAAAAACTACAACTTTGTTGACATGATCACTTTTAAGATTGATAGGATCATCAATAACCCACAATTCACTAATATAATCAATTGACATTTCGTATTTATCATAAGTACATCATGAACATGATAAAAACATCATAAATAACTCATGTATATGAGGTAAAAAAATTCTCATCATCATTTGAGAAATTGATCCTTCAAGAAAAAATTCATTTGAGAAATTGGAATCAATTTTGTTTTGGACCCCGCTACAACCATAACAAACTCTCAATATTTTCTCTACTCTACAAACAAACTTTTTCATCTTCCACTTTTTCTCTATTCTAATCTCTCGCTAGACTCCATAACAAGAAGATAAATCATCAACTATTTATTGTATTGTAAGTATCTTTATCAACTTTATTTGATTTTGCTCTATTTCTTTGCTAAATTTGTAATCAATTACACCCTCAGCAAACCTCAAACCTTTTAAATTAATTACGGACTTGCTTCTACATTCCGAATAACTTATTTACATGGAGAATTAAGCTTAACAGTCAAGTAACACAATATGCAATAACGAGAGATATAACCTACCAGTACGTTATGATGCGGGTAGGTTACTAATCAGGGGTAATTAATTACAAGTATAAATGAAATTATTGTCTTTATGATTAGTTTAATATATTTAAGAATATGATTTAGTCGTGTCTTCAGTTTTCCACGCTAGTGGGGCACGAAAGGTTCACGCCAGTGGGACGAGATACATTCCATAAAGATGACCCGCACGACAACAAGAGGAGTTTGATGTTAGCCTGATACGATATGAATTATCATCGGTTATGTTATGGGGATGTATCTGGGGTTACTTCACTAGGATCCATTATGTAAAATGAACTTAGATAATATTGTTTTTTCACACTAAGCTTCTAACATAATACTTTATGAATCATGATATGAATTTGACAAGAACTATGATAGCATAACGTTAGTGATCTTAGTTTTCCACCAATCGCTAAGATATGCAGAGCAGAATAGTAAATCCCAATTTAGGTATAAGTACAGACCGATGAAGATCATAGGTTCCCCGAGATTGTCTACAACCTAGGATAGGTGGAACTCAATGAGACATCATGTCTGACCCCAATCACTTTATTTTATTTCAGATAAGCAGGCTGCTCGTGATAAAAATTAGCAGAAAGAAGCTGAGTGATTTATGTATGTTTGTCAAGTGCCAGTATTGATCTCGTTAGTTGTTATATATTATGTACACTCTAGTGGTGCTTTGTATACAATGAGACTTATTTATGTACACGTTAGTGGTACTTTATAAGATGTATGGGACGAGTAAATCCATATTTCATTCAGAAGAATCTTGTTATTGTTGTAAATTTTTATGTATCTAGTACTTTATGTTTAATACACGTACTAAATATTCTAGACAGTTTAATATGAGTGTTACAAAACTATATTAGAACAAATCAACAACATGCAATGTTAGAGACTTAGACCTCATAAATCTGTTATCGATCGATTGCATGCAATCTTTGACCTATGAATTTTTCAATTGAATCTTGTAGGAATCTTAAATTGAACAAATTTTATTTTCCTGCTTTTTCTTATATTTCTCTTTCACATTTTTATTTTAATGACTTTTTCTACAACAAATCAACACCATGCAATGTTACAAGCTTAGAAATATTTATATTGTCATTGTTCTTCGTGTTTATCCTATGAGTTTGATTCTGGAACTTTAAAGTAGTATTACTTGATGATTCAGTTTCTTAGGCACAGACACTTCTCGGATTAAACGTGTCTCGGTCGTGTCTGACACTGACACATATAATTATATTGAATTGTGTGATTTTCTCAAACAATTAGCAGTGTCAATATCGTGTCCAGTGTTTATGTACCAACTACGGATTCTCAGTTGAAAAAGTATCAATGGGTAGGGAAGATTTGAATAGGACGTAATACAAAAATCACAATTGAATATAAATTTTATTAAGAGAATCCATCAAACAAGAAGGGGTTCACCTTCGAACTTTAATCAAAGAGGTTTAGTTGCTCATGTCAACAAACATCATTACCAAACAATAGAAAAACAAACCCTAGAGAGAACAAGAAGAGGAAGAAATCATGCCTTGAACCTTTGATGTTTGACCCTTGCCTTGAACCACTAGCTTTCTGAATGAATAATAATATGTGCAAGGGTCTCTATTTATAGCAAATGATTACTTGGAGTTTAAGAGAAGAAAACTAAGATTTTTGCATTGATCCAACTTGAAAAACAGGCAAACTACCCATTCTAGCCGCAATTGGGCGCCTTGGCGCCTGCGGCAACTCCTCCTGCCCAATTTCTTCCGTTTTTGTCCTGTTTTCGATCGTTCTTCCGCTTGGAAACTCCTAGGGACTTCAAATGAATTTTCATTAATTTGTATTGTCTTCAAAAACCTTCTTGGAACCATTGGTCTTTAATTTCATGTCCTTGATTCTTCACGTGATGTCTTAATTTTTTAATTTACATGATTTCTCACTACAAAACACTTAAAACACCTTGGAGTTGCATGATCTACGATAAAAGTGAATTACAACGACTCAAGTGAAAACAATATAATATGTTCCTCAAACCATTGACAACTTGTCATGTGCCAGTATTGATCTCGCCAGCTATTATATATTTTGTACACATCAGTGCTACTTTATCATATGCATGAGACGGGTAAATTCATATTTCATTTAGAAGAGTCTTGTTATTTGTTGTAAATTTTAATGTATCTAATACTTTATGTTTAATACGCGTACTAAATATTCTCAACAGTTTAGTATAGCATAGGTGTAACGAAATTATATTAGAACAAATCAACAACATGCAATGTTAAAGACTTAGACTTCATAAATTTGTTATCGATCGATTGGATGCAATGTCTGACCTATGAATTTTTCAATTGAGTGTTGTAAGAATTTTAACTTAAACAAATGTATTTTCCTGCTTTTTGTTATATTTCTCTTTCATATTTTTATTTTAATGACTTTTTCTACAACAAATCAACACTATTCAATGCTAGAAGCTTAGAAATATTTATATTGCCATTGTTCTTCATGTTTATCCTTTGAGTTTGATTATGTTACTACAATGTAGTATTACTTGATGATTCCGTTTCGTAAGCACATACACTTCTTGAATTAGACGTGTCTCGGTCGTGTCTGCCTTCTAGATGACACCGACACATATAATTACAGTGAATTATGTGATTTAAAATTAACGGTGTCGGCATGTCAGTGTCGTGTCCGGTGTTTATGTACCAACTACATATTCTTAGTTAAAAATCATAAAAAATAGGTAGAGACGATTTAAATCGAATACAATACAAAAATCATAACCGAATATAAACTTTATTAAGAGAATCCATCAAATAAGAAGGAGTTCATCTTAGAACTCTAATCGAAGAGGTTTAGTTGCTCACATCAACAATCATCATTACAAAACAATAGAAAAATATACCCTAGAGAGAACAAGAGAAGGAAGAAATCATGTCTTGAAACTCTTATGCTTGACCCTTGCATTGAACTGTTACCTTTGTAAATGAATAATAATGTGTTCAAAGGTCTCTATTTATAGCTCTATTATCAAAGTGGAAAAGCGGTGGGTGCGGCCACCCTTAAAATTGACGCGACGCGGTATGTTGGCGCATAGCAGGCGCTATTCCATGACGCGAACACTAATATATTTAATACTAAAATACTATAATGTTGAAAAAGAAATACTAAAACAACTTACATATTACTCAAAATTCATAATGTATTCATAATTTGAAATTAAACATGTCTTATGTAAAACATAAGAACATACTTGCAAGAAATAGTAATAAAATTCAAGATAGCCAACACTTTAAGCCTCTAAAGCTTAAAGTAACAAAAGTACTCAACATGAAATAAAAGTTCAAATTCAATAATCATGAAAATCTTCATCATCGCTTCCACTTCCTCCTCCATTCATGTGCTCTGCCTCATCCTCTTCCTCTTCATCCTCTTTTTCTTCATCCCCCAATCATTAACAAACTATGGATCATATTCGTCATTTATGAATTTGTGGATTGTTATAAAAGTGTTTCAGATTTAGATAATGTCCAATTGCATGCAATAGATGATGTAGCTGATTACTCCACCTTCTGTCAACAATATCAAGGATTGGTTTGTACTTGCTTTCATTGTCACTGAAGTTTTTCTTAATTTGATTCCTTGCGTCCACCATTGCTTGATATATGAAACCCATTGCAGAGATTTTTTTTCATTATCAACCAGCCCAAGTACTTTAATAAGAGGCCCCATAACTTTAAGAGCATAAACAATATCATCCCAAAATGAGACTTGAAAAACAATAGAAGTTTCCTTCATACCCTTGGCTTCATCACTCACCTTTAAGTCCGACCACTCTTGAGAAGTGAACATGGTTCTAATTTCTTGTTTTAGGTTGTGCAACCTTTGCAATTGAAGAAAGTTTGTTGCAAACCTTGTGACTCCATGTCAAATCAACTCCATTTCAAATTTCTCCCTCAACAAATTCAAAACCAAAGAATGTTTATAGATGAAACCGACAAGACTAATTCCTTGTGCTATAACCTTCTTTACTTTTGGAATCTTTCCAATCTCTTCTAGTATTAAATCTACACAATGTGCAGCACATGGAGTCCAAAATATTTTAGGTCTCGAAGCTTGCAGAAGTTTACCTATACAAAAATATTTTTGAAGAAAATTAAAGAATTTAATGATACATAATATGTTTGGCATAAAGTAGAAAACTTTACCAGCCAAAACATAATTGCTCCCGTTGTCTGTAACCAGCTGCACAACATTGCTTTCGCCAATCTACCCAACAAATTTATCCAACATCTCAAAAATTGCTTTTCTGCTTTTCATATGTAAGGAAGCATCAATACTCTTAATAAACATATTACCTGCTGGAGAGTTGATTAAAAAATTAATTAATGTTCTTCCCTTTGTATCGTTCCAACCATCAGACATTATGGAACAACCATATTTTGCCGCTTCCGCCTTGTTAGTCTCCAATATTTTATGTGTATTTTTCAACTCTCTGTTAAGACATTGGTTTCTCAACTCATGATAGGAAGAAGGCTTTAAGTGATGACCATATTGACCAATTGCTTCAACCATCAATTTGAAACTTTTGATTTTGCAACGTTGAAAGCAATTCCATTTAACTAAAAAAAGCGAGCTATATACTGGTTAGCATTTTCTCTTGCTTCCTTATCAAATTCTTTCACATTTGCTTGCTTTCCTTTTTCCACTGTTACCTCATCTTTTTGATAGAACATTATATCCAATGGACCTTTTGTATTACCCTTCTTGGCAGCCAGATTACTCCCCATTTCAGTCCTTAGCCTTTTCCCACTTGCCAACCCTACAATCTCTTGAAGTCGTGTTGCCTCATCATCATCTTCGTGATCCTCATTTGAATTGGATTTCCCCCTTGCCAATCTAGCTTATTCACTAGCTTTTAAAATTAATTTCACCTCTTTTGGTGTCTTTGTGCAAGCTTTAACGTTTCCCGACACTCCCATTTTATGTTGTTTGGCCCTAGAAATTCCTCCATTGAACTTCAACAAACAATAATCATGCGTGACTTTTTTCGTATTACTCTTGTCCCTTAAACTGTTATACTTCCATCCTATGTCAAGAAGGTATGGTTTGAAAAACTCAACAGAGAAAGCAATAGATTGTGCAACATTAGAAGAATCACCAACATTAGATGATGATGGTGTTGTTGAACTACTTTCCATATCAACTATTGCTCAACAGAATAAAATTTGAACAAAACAGAGAGGGAGAATTAGAGTGATGATATAAGATACATAATGTTTAAACAAGATTAAGATACACAATGTTTGAACAAGTGATGAACATAATGAGTAGTTAAGGACAAATGATGATATAATTTTATGAACAACTGATATAAAATTTGAAGAGAATGAGAGGGAGAACTTGAATTTTGAACAGCAATAAGATACATAATGTTAAAACAAGTGGTTACTGAGTTGTAGTTAAGGACAATTGAAATTCTGGCAGGCTAGCTTTCATATGTTTTATCCGATGTTTCAACATCAGACACAAACAAAATATCGAGTAAGATGTTTCAACATCCAGCTAGCAGAAAACAAACAGCACAAGGAAAATATAAAGGACAAAAAAGTAAAAGGCACAGTTGGTTTGTTAACCCAGTTCGGCCCAACTCACCTACATCTGGGGGCTACCAACCCAGGAAGGAAATTCACTAGTGTAGTCCTTATTTTAAGTTCTCAGCAAACTCCTCGTTTACAACTCTAGACCTAGGACCTACCTGTATTGACTTCAACCTAAGAACTCCTAGATCTGAGAACCCATCTCACTTCCCTCAATCAATCACAGCCCCTGTGGTTATCTGATTACAGCTCAAAAAGATGAAGTTACCTTCAAACATAAACATAAACTACCTTCGTGCTTCAAAGCTTATGAGCAGTACAACTTACAACTCAATAAAACACAGTTCTTAACATATATCAAGGTGATAAAAGAAAGACTTACAAATAACAATGACGTAAGACCCTATAAAAATTATTTTGTAAAGTTATGATTTTGATACAACTCAACTACATGTCCTGCTTAGTGCATCAATATGATACAAAGAGAGGCTCACAAAAGAAAGCACAAGGCTTAACAATGAAACCTTAAAAGACTCGATTCAATAACATTGAATTGGTGAATAAAACTAGGGTATGAGTCTTCCTTATATAGCCATTCAGCAGCATGAGTTTTTTCGTCATAGGCTAAAAATCAGCATACCAAATCATATATTCAGTCTCCAAAAGATTCTAGAAGCATATATATTGTTTCCTTAAATGTTGCAACAATATACTTAAGAAACAAGGCAAAGCTAAATCGCCTCTGCATCTTTTAGAAACACACGACTCTTGGACCACAAGTCACGTGAATAAAATCTTCAGTAATCTCACGCAAAAATAACAAAAATAGCAACTCTTAGAAACCTAAAATGAATTTTCTTCACTTTGTATTGTTTTCAAACCTTCTTGGAACCATTGGTATTTAACTTCATATCCTTGATCCTTCACGTGATGTCTTGATTTGTTGATTTACATGATTTCTCACTACAAAACACTTAAAATACCTTGAAGTTGCATGATCTAGGATAAAAGTGACATACAACGACTCAATTGAAAGCACTATAATATGTTCCTCAAACCATAGGCAACTTGTCATGTGGTAATATTGTTCCAGTCAGCTGTTATATATTATGTACATGTCAATGGTGCTTTGAATATAGTTAGACTTATGTATGTACACACTATTGGTACTTTATCACATGCACGAGACGAGTAAATCCATATTTCATTAAGAAGAATCTTGTTATTGTTGTAAATTTGAATGTATGCAGTACTTTATGTTTAATACATTTACTAAATATTCTAGACAATTTAGTATGGGTGTTACATAATTCTATTAAAACAAATCAACAACATGTAATGTTAGAGACTTAGACATCATAAATTTGTTATCGATCGATTGTATGCAATGTTTGACCTATGAATTTTTCAATTGAATCTTGTAAGAATTTTAACTTGAACAAATTTATTTTCCTACTTTTTGTTATATTTCTCTTTCATATTTTTATTTTAATGACTTTTTCTACAACAAATCAACATCATTCAATGTTAGAAGCTTAGTAATATTTATATTGTCATTGTTCTTCGTATTTATCCTTAGAGTTTGATTTTGGTACTATAATGTAATATTACTTGATGATTCAGTTTCGTAAGTACAAACACTTCTTGAATTAAATGTGTTTCGGTCGTGTCTGACACCGACACGACACGACACATATAATTACACTGAATTATGTGATTTTCTCAAACAATTAGTGGTGTCAGCAAGACAGTGTCGTGTTCGATGTTCATGTACCAACTACAAATTCTCAGTTGAAAAAGCATCAAGAATAGGTAGAGACAATTTAAATCAGACACAATATAAAAGTCATAACTGAATATAAACTTTATTAAAAAAATCCATCAAATAAGAAGATGTTAATCTTAGAACCCTAATCGAAGAGGTTTAGTTGCTCATGACAACATACATCACTAGACAACAATAGAAAAATATACCCTATAGAGAACAAGATAAGGAAGAAATCATTCCTTGAAACTCTGATGCTTGACCATTGCCTTGAACCGCTAGCTTTGTAAATAAATAATAATGTGTGCAAGGGTCTTTATTTATAGCAAATGATTACTTAGGGTTTAAGAGAATAAAACTGAGATTTTTGCACCGGTCCAGCTTGAAAAACAAGCAAACTGCACATTCTGGCCACGTCTTGGCGCCTAGGTGCATAAACATGGTTCATATGTAACTCTTGTATTATGTATAATTATTAAAATGTACGTAATTGTCTGATATATGAAAGTATGAATTTAATGTGATTCATTCATACGAAATTTGCTTATGTTATAATTTTAATGTATTGAGTTCTAAGTTTAACACGTATGTTATATATTCTAGATAAATCTAGTGTGAATGTTACATTTGGTATCAGAGCAGGTCCATTCAAATCGTACCTTAGGTCATTAAAATACAATCCAAGTAGATGACCCATTTGAATCCAAGATATTTATTCTAGTTGCTGTATTTAGTTAAACTTGATCAGCTTGACATGTATTTTGAGACATGTGTATGTTACCTGCTATTTCAGACTTCAATTATGTATTGTAAATTAATGTATCCAGGACAAAATGTTAACGCTCTAGTGATAATTTTAGACAACTTATAGGGGCGTTACATATAGGATCATCAACAATTAACTAATATACTCAATTGACATTTCCTATTTATCATCAGTACATCATGAACATGATTAAAACATCATAAATAACTAATGTATTTTGTAGAACTTTGCATTCTTTTTGCGATTAAATTCTAATTCATAAATGTAATGATTTTAACGTGGAACCAAAAAGAGTCGAATTCAATTTTATATCTAGAGATAGATTGGATTAAGTTAAGTAACATGGGTTAAGTTGATTGGGCTAAGTAACATGTGATGTTACTTTATGCGGTTTGGTTTAGTTTGAGTCGATTGGTAAAATAAAAATTGTGAATTGAACCGCACAATTGAGTCAAAAAATGGTCTTAACACATCCCAATCAAACATAATTCTTTTGCAGTTTTCAATTTGAGTTTGTTTGGTTTTAAACGATCCTAATTATACTGGATTTTTATAATTTATCATAAAAAAATCCAATATTTACTATTATGAGTAATAAAAAAAATACTAAAAAATTGATATTGAATCGTTGAATGTACCGTAGAAATTCTTGTATTCTAGTACATGTGTCCAAATCATTTGTATGAGTTGTGACCAAACATACATCTAGAACTGTCAAATGGGCCGGCCCGGCATGGTGGGCCAACTCATATAAATGGGTCAGAGTGGATCGGCCCAGTTGATTCATGGGCTACCAAAATCGAGCCCAACCCAATTAGTAGTGGGCTACACGGCCTGATGAGCCAACCCGACCCATATTTTAAAATGTATTATTTTGTTTTTTTTTTCTCAAAAAAAAGTCGATGCAATGAACAATAAAGCTACATATCTCATATCTTTTTTAATAAAATATACTACATAAATTATTATACATCAAATAAATAACATGTCTTCGTAAGTTTAGTTAAATGATATATAAAACATTATTAATTCAACATTCATAAGGATAAATAGCACAAAAGAATCAATGCAAAAATAGAGTATTTATCACAACTCACAAAGTGAACCTCGAAGACAACAAAATTCAATATCACATAATAAAATAATTCAGTCTTACCTAGTAAAACTATTTTAGAAGCTATTTATTTTTTTAAAGGGCCAACCAGCAAGCCTAGTGGCCGACCCATGTAAAATGCAGGCTCAATGGGCTTGCCAAAAAAGACAGGGTCGTTTTTTCATGCTTTTTTACGGCCCGATCCACAATAAAATAGAGGGCCGAGGGAGGGGCCCGATGGGCCTAGTCCATTTTGATAGATCTGCATACATCGTACATCGCTAGTTGAATGAGTATCGAATAATATGAAGTGTAAAAACATCATTTTTGTAATTCTTTTTTTTTTGGTGACCAATGTTTGAACCCCAAACCCAATATTTCTACCAACTGAATTAAACTCACGACCAGCTATTTTTCCTTGCTTTATCGTAAGTCGAATCACACCTTTATTATTTCCCAAAAACATCACTAATCATACTCTATTTTTGTTTCTTAACATATCTACTCACTCAACTAATTTCTATCCTATTACTCCCTCCGGTCTTATTTACAAGAGACAATTTACTTTTTAGATACATTAAATAATTATGTATTTGATTTAGGTTCTTGACTAGATACATACATTATTCAATGTATTTAAAAAATCAACTTTCTCTTGTAAATAGGAGTGGAGGGAGTGTACTATCATTCTCCCTTGGAGAATTATCCCCCAAACAGAAACATTACCCCCAACAAAACAACTCTTAATTAATACCCCTAAATGCTCGACAATTTCCACTTAATCACATTATACAATGTGCCCTTTTTTGCATCTAGTATCTATCTACTCCATCTTCAACCACATACTATGAAGTCCTTGTTTTAAAATGAACTAAAAAATCCTTTTGAAAGCAACACAATATGACATATTTGACCCAACAACAAACCTTGAACTTTGGCTATACCCCTCATCATCATTATGTAAAATTTAAAACCTCTTACAGAATTTCATAATTAAATTTCCAAAGCAATAAATATATGTCTAGTATCTATACCAAATTTAATTCTAAATTTCCGATAGTAGAGGTTTATTTTTGATCTATAGTGTGTGGTCCCTATTTGAAATTGACACCCTTGGATCTCACCGGTTTCAGTGTCAAAAATCAATAAATACAAGTCACTCTATTCTTTCCTTGGCCCCATCACTATTTCCACCACCATGCAAATCTCTGATGAAGTACAAAAACGTTGGATTATTTCATGGGGACCACTTTTGGTAAATTAACGGTTGTGATCTATTTGACCCTACTTATACTCATGACTTCTGATTCTTTCTCTTCAACGCTTCTATTCTTTTGCAAGTCAATATTAATTTCGCTTGCTCTCTCTTCCAAGGTGAAAATTTCCCACAAAAGAAACCACGATCAACAAAGCGCGTGTCGTACACCCTCCAACAGAATATTTTTTTTGGTTAACCTCCAACAGAATTCACCATATCTTTGGTTGCATGATGCGAGAATATGAAAACAATAAATAAAAATAATTACATATGATTTTCTTACACCAAAATAGGAGGGAAAAAAGAGCAAAATTCTAAGGATCTACAATGTGCTATGTATTGTGGTTTGCTTGAAATTTCTCACCATTTATGTGTAGAGCGTTCGAGTTTTGGTAATATTTTTACAGGTACTTAGATTATAAATAATTTTTTCTTTCAAGTAGTTTAGTGGTTAGAAATTCACGTTTTAAGATGAATAAGTGAAGTGTTCGGGGTTCGAAATCCGACCCTTACATATTTTGTGCAGTGTTTCTACCAACTGAGTTGAGCTTACGATGTTAAAATTTATTACTTTTGACATCATTATCTATATTTTACATATATTCTCCTTAATCATTCATCATATCATATCATTTCATTTATTTATCCCTCTATTATAGATGGTTATGGGTAATAATGAGAAATCAATAGATAATGTTGCATAAAAATGACAATTAAATAGGAATAAATTTCTCCTTCAAATGTGACACTTGAAAATGAAGGAAGGGAGTAAAATTTAGTCTCTATTAGGATATGTACGTGTAGTATCATGTCAAATAGTGTTAACAACACTTTCTTTTCAACGTTCTTTTCACCACTCATTTTTTTATTGGCTTAAATCATGATGGATATCACACTTTAAAAATAGGCTCCACTTAAGATGGTAGGTCATACAATAATTTCATTCAATAAAAGAATGAACGTTAAAAATAGAGTATCCATAACATTTTTTATAGAACATACTCACTCATTTGATGTTTGGCACGCAAGGTGCACAAAGTAATAATGCATGAAGTTTTTTTAGAGGATAATGGATGCAGGTTGGATGGCTTGAATTGTGTGTGAACTCTATAAAAAAGCTCAAAATGCCAATATTTTCCAATAAAAAGGAGATTGTCAAAATATAATATGCTAAAATTATTATGTGCTTGAAGTATTTGACTATAAGTATTATGCGTATTCTTTAATGGCACTATTATGAGTTGATTTAGTGTTAATATGTTATTGATTTGGTTTTGGTTGGCAATTTTTGCTTTGTGAATTGTAATTGTATTTTGTCTCTTCAAGACATCTTGTGTTTTGAGGTAGTTTCTATTAACTCTTTGTCCCATTTTATATTCATTCATGACATATTAAAGAAAAGTAAGCAGTGTAATTAAGACTGAAAATGAGTCGAATGGAATTTGACTTTACATATACCAACTTAATTCGATAAAAAATTGTTCAGCTTGTAAATAGACTCAAATTCCGATTCAAAACTTTTCTATTGCTCAAACTTGAATTAATTCGAATTCGCCAATAACTTGATTTTAACTCTAATCACATAACACAAAATGATGGAACACTAGTTTTAGTCTATTAAGAAAAACAATTTTTTAACGTATATTTTCTCTTACAAATATACAAATGGATACCAATGAGGATCCGATCCCTACTTACTCACCAAAGAGAGCGTGAGGTAGAGTAGTTGAGAGAAATAAAAAGGTTTGACTTCTGAACGTAAAGCAAAGGGGTGTGGGAAACGCAACGCATAGAAAACCCCATTCAGAAAGCGCCATGTGGAACGAAACAGTAAATAATTAAATTTACCTATTTATTACGATTTACTACATCCATTCTTTTTTTTTTTTAGCAAACTACATCCATTCTAGTTCTAGTATAATACCAACTGATATGACTAAATTATTTCTCTTTTTAAGTTTTACCATTCATGTATGTACATAATTACTTTTAATTTAGGGTTGTAACTAAGCCAGCCAAGTATTTCTCAGATAAATTGGTTACGATCACTCCTTTTCTGATCCGACTTATATTTTAACATTCACTCTTTTAGTTAGTGTTAGAGAGAATATTAACCAAAAAAAAATGTTGCTAACACTCGACTAAACCCTAAACATAGTAGTTTTGTCTTGCAAATAATGCATTTGATATCTTAAACGTTAAAGTTTTATCGTTTTCAATACAAAATGGATTTTTAACGTTTTTTTAGTTTCTTAACTTGTACATATGTTGCATGGACACTTTTCAAAATGGATTTTTAATGCTTTTTTAGTTTCTTAGCTGGTAACTCTGTTGCCCAGACACTTCTAATTGAAGGCGTGTCCTGGTGCCCGACACCAACACTTGTGATTATATTAAATTATGTCATTTTTCAAAATTTTAAACGTGTCGACGTATGAGTGTTGTATCCGGTGTCAATGTTTGAGCTTTATATGTTATTTTATTTTTGAATTTATAATTTATATAGTAAAAGATGAGACTAGGGATTACTATGAAATGAATAATAACAGCATTTCATTGTATGAGAGAGAGTAACATAACGTAGAAACTATCTAGGATAAGGTAAAGAAACAACTAAGAAAAGGGACCCCTTTCATTTCATCACACTGTCTCATTGTGTGGTGTACATGTGTGAGTGAACAAAGATCTTCAAAAAGCAAAACCTTTCACTTCATTTTCAAAACCAGTTTCTGAACCCTTCTCATGGTCCTGCTGGTATACTCTCTAAAACCTAAACTATGTTTTTTTCCTTTTCACTTTGGTTTTGTTTTTTTCTTACACGTTAAAAAATCTCTGTGAAAAGATTCTTCTACACTAGACCATGTTTTACTATAACATATATGTTAAATAAGAATGTTTTTTTTGTTGTTAGGATTCTGATACAGGAAAGTTTTATTTTTTGATGTTAACATCAGGTTTGGTTCAACTGAAGTAAATTATTAAGTTTCTCTCACAGAAAGCACAGTAAAAAACAGTGTGGTTAAGAAAAATGTATGGTGATTGTCAAGTTATGCCAACAATGGGAGGGAATGTAGTAGTAAACTCAGAATCTCTCTTCTCTTCTCCGATCCATAACTCTAACTTCAACTTCATGTCAACCATGCCTTTTCAACCCTTTCCTTCTTCCATGGTAATATTCTTACTATTTATTACAAAGCTTTTCACTTTTTTTTCACTTGCATTTTGTATCTCATTGTAACTTTTTGAACAGAAAGAAGAAGAAGGAATTTTGAGAGGTAAAGAAGAGATAATGGATCAAAGTGGTTCAGGTAGTGAACAAGTTGAAGATAAGTCAGGAAATGAACAAGAGATTAATAATGAACAACAAGCTACAAAGAAGAAACGTTATCATCGACACACTGCTCGTCAGATCCAAGAAATGGAAGCGTATAATACTAAAATCTCTCTATATTTTTGCTAGATCTCTCTTTCTCTCTATTATTTTTTATTCATACAGTGATAACAAGGTTTTAAATTAAAGTCGCAGTCGCATATTTTCCATGATATTATATATGAAAAACTATATGACCTAACATATGGTTGACCTTGCTTTAACTATAGTCTCGTTGCAGTTGGAGAGACATAAAAACCTTGATATTAATTAAAGTGTGACATATTAGTATATATTTTTTTAAACCCTAAAAAAAAATTAAGGTTAAATTATTGCATGTGTAAAATGATTATTATACTATAAATTATATGCAGTTTGTTCAAGGAATGTCCACACCCAGATGATAAACAAAGACTGAAACTAAGCCATGATTTGGGACTGAAACCACGCCAGGTTAAGTTCTGGTTTCAGAATCGTCGAACTCAGATGAAGGTACACGATCAAGAGTTTAAACTTTATTTATTACATTACTTTTCAACTTTCCATTAAACGTTTATTCTTCTTTTTTCTTCTTCTATATAACCTTTGACGAAATGAATGTGAGAAAATTAAATAAAAACCCTAAACTGTTGTACAAGGTCTTTATTAATTAGAGGTACATTAAATATTTAACGTTGCACGTTTCCCAAGTAAAAAACGCGTTTTCTTTTGGTTTTTGCATTAAAAATACTTCAGCTATGAACAAACATCTATTACTACTAGGAAGTGATAAGAAAAGAGTTTTCAATTTTCATTTCATATAGTTATGGTTATTGGTGTTGTCCATCATATACAGTCTGTATTCCATTAATGTAACGCATTTAACCTTACCTGTCACATGTGGTCTCCAAACGCTACTCATATTTATTGCTATATATCATCATTACTAGGGTTACACTTCAAACGGGTATTAATTTTTCAAAACCATTAAGTATTTATTCTTAGAATAGAAACGTATCATAGTTTAGTACTATACGGTTGATTAATTATTGGTTGAGTATATTGATAATAAATCAATGCATATTTTAATTGTTCACTAATTTTGGGAGATGTTATTGTTGTTATTATTATAGGCACAACAAGATCGTTCTGATAATGTGATACTTAGAGCAGAGAATGAGAGTTTGAAGAATGAGAACTATAGGCTACAATCGGCGTTACGTAATATTTTATGTCCTAATTGTGGTGGGCCATGTATAATGGGCCCTGATATGGGCTTTGATGATCATCAACTTCGATTTGAAAATGCCCGGTTAAAAGAAGAGGTATATATATTTAACTTTTATTTCATTTTTAAAATAAATACTTTTGTTTCTATAATTTTAATTGAAAATCTCTTTGAAGATCATGCTGTATATAATGTGATACTATCTCATATGATATGTATTTGTTTTCTTTTTGATGAAGCCTATATATGTAAATTCTTCACTTTAAGAATTTGGAAAGAAAAAAAAAGATTCAATAATGTAAATAAGATAGATCAAATAATGTAAATAAGATAAACAAAAAATGTTAAGTGGATGAATGCGTAACAAATAAAAAAACAAATCAACTATATATTTTTAACAAGAATTAATATTATTTTCTCTCTTAAATAATCTTTAAAATGTATAAAATAATAAGTGGTCTTTTGAGTACTCCCCTTTGGAAAGTAAGTCATATTTTTTTATACCTCTAAAATATCTGTTAGTTAATTCAACTTTTATATTTCCAATAACCCAATTTATCAATCATGGATGGTAATTTAGACAATAGGTTTCCTTCTTTTATTTTATTGATATTTTTTTATACCTCTAAAATATTTGTTAGTTAATTCAACTTTTATATTTCCAATAACCCAATTAATCAATCATAAATGGTAATTTAGACAATAGGTTTACTTCTTTTATTTTATTGAAATTGCATAGATTAAATATGACTAGCTATGTGAAAATTCATCTAGTTAATAATTTAAGGGAAATGCTAACATGTGCCCTTAGGGTACATGCTAAGGAATCTAAAGTGAAAATTTTGTTTAGGAAATTGTGCTAATTTATTCTTCTAGAAATTAAAAATTAATGTTTTGTAATAAATATTTATCATTTATGGAATCCTTAACATGTGCCCTAAGGGCACAAGTTAGCATGACCCGTAAATTAATTGCATCTTAACAGTAGAACTTTATAAGACGAATTTTCATAAATTTTAGAGGCCGCTTATTATTTCCATACTACACCCTTCGGTCCTGTTTATAAGAGAAACTTGGGTTAACAAAAACGGATGTATCTAGTTAAAAATTCAGTCCAAATACATTAACTTTTGTTGACCTAACTTTCTTTTATAAATAGAACCGAAGGGAGAATACTTTAGGTGGATACTTTTTTTTTTGGAGAATTCTAAACAGTACCCTCACGGTATTGGTTAAGCAATCAAAACAGTTAACTTTAAATTATAAAAAGTGGTGTAATTATTACTTAATCAAAAATTTTCAAGACAAATTTTCTAAAGGTTAATTTACTACTCCCTCTGCTCATATATCTAAGCACGATTTTGACTAAAAATTTGTCTCTAAATATACACCTATTTTCAAATTACTAGATGCGTTTATTTTTTTTCTTTCCTAAACATACCCCTAATTAATACTACTAACTTGTCTTAAAATATGAAAAGTCAAATTTAATACACATACAAACAAAGGACAATTTGATAATATTAACACAAAAAATACACACATTAA
>Ga0315913_1001185_pt1 | contig 27723 bp, 17 predicted proteins | sample MpolsnodulesMG_FD_207736 | JGI IMG/M metagenome (GOLD analysis project Ga0315913, IMG submission 207736) | Medicago polymorpha root nodule microbial communities from Los Angeles, California, United States - small nodules | ecosystem: Host-associated > Plants > Roots > Nodule | place: USA...
AGCTTAGGGTCTAGGTAGAACTCACTGAGGCATTATGTCTCATCCCACTCCTTCTTTGTTCAGGTTCGCAGGTTGTTCGAGGCAAGGGTAAGGAGAAGGCTTTGGACTGATCGTGCTTATGGATCCTTGCTTGTGCTGTCTAGCTTTTATTATGTTATTTTAGTTATATGTATCGTGATGAGACTTGTTGTACTCGTTTCATTAGACTGATAATGCTTAAATAATGTAATATATGACTTTTGTATCTGAATTCCGACTTATGTCGCTTTCTGTATTGTATGATTAATGTATCCAGTATCAGTTTTAACGAACGTATTAAGTATTCTAGACACTTTTAATACGGGCGTTACAATCTTATTTAAATTATTTATATTTAAATTATGCATTTTCGTTTTGTAATTTTTTTTTTATCAAAGATAATAAAAAGACCTCCTTTAAAAAAAATATCCTAAATACAATACAATTATGAAAAACATACGAAATGAGAAACAAATATTACAAAGAAAATATATTCTGTCAAAAAAATTACAAAGAAAATATATGAAAATCTTAATTGTTTATTGTTGAGAGAGAAATATAAGAAATGAAATATTAAATGATTAAGATTATTATATTAAAAGTAATAAAATTTATTGATTGCATGTAAAAGGAAAAAATAATAAAAAAGGGAGTACCGCTTTCACAAATAAGTAATAATCTATTTGGATTGTTTTAGTCGTGTTGGCTTGTGTTTTTTTTCGTAGTTTTAGATTTGATTTCTCTTGTGTCAATTTTGATGGATTAGTCTTTAAATGGACCCCTCATAAACAGACGATAAGATTGTGCTTCTTCAATTAGTCGATAATTGATCGGATATAAAATTTTAAAAAAAAAATAGAAAACAAAAGATCTTGAATTAAGAGTGATACTAGATGATATTACACAAACCATGTGTATAAATGAAATCCTTAATGGATTTTTTTTTTTTTGACAAAAAAATCCTTAATGGATTTGAAGTTGCCCAAAATATTACTCCTATTTGAAAAACCAATGATGGCTCCAAATAGCCAAAACCAAAATGATCTTTCAAGTACTGCATCCTAGCGAACATACTACTACTTCCCTACCTAATAAATACTGTTTCATAATCATAAACAGGTCTTTATTAAAGGTATTTATGTAGAGTTATTGACATTTAATATCAAAGCGCGTAAACACTAAACAAGGATTAAACAATTTTTTGTAAACAAGAGTTATTTTCATTTTATTTTTAATGTGACGGTGAGAGGAAATATATATACTAGAAAAGTTTTGATTTCGAATGAAAAGTATTTGTTCTTATAGTTACACCGCTTAAGTCGATCTTTATCTTGATGATTAGCCTCTATTATTATGTGCGCGAAAGATGTTTTTCGTTTAAAAAAAAAATAAACACAATCGTATTCATAAAATTTAGTTGGATATATACTTTTGATTCAATCGTTGAATGTCATATCACATTTTTATATTAATTTATATTAAAATAAATTTTGCCCGTAAATAACCAAACTTCAAGGTACGTACAAATTTATTAAGAAAAAAGAAGCTTTGATTTCAAAATGACATATACTAGGAAAGTTTTCATTGACCATAAAAACACAAACCATATAAGGGACAAGGTTCCTTAAAAAGTGGGAGGATTTCAGGGATTTTGTAATGCTAGAATTTGGAAACTCCAATTTCTTCTCCAAGGAATATCTCAGCATTCATTTTGATGATAGTGATGATTTGGTTCAAAGGAGTATTTCTGTGCAATCCTTTCTATTTACCACTTTTTCCCACCCCTTTTTTAACCATTATTTTTATTTTATTTTGTCTTATTTAACAACACGTGCAATTTTTTCATCTATAAATAAGAGGGTATTTCTTCCTAGCTAGCCAATACTTTGCATTTCAATCTTCACTCTTTCTCTCTCAAACAGAACAAAGTATGGAGGAGCTGGATTCAGTTTTCATTTACCAAGAGGTATGTTTGTTGCATATTTTATTGTATTCTTTTAACATATAATTCTCATCATCTCAATACTCTTTTTTTCCTCTCATTCGATCATTATTCTTCTGCCTTTTTTGGTTGAATGATTTTTCCATTTGTGGCTTCTTTCATTTGTCACTCTGTTTCATTATTAGTATTCTTTATGTGCATTTTGTTGTTGGATTGTTTATCACTAAATGATTCACCATTTTTTTTTCCACTATTCATTTAACTGACTTGCTCGTTCTTTTAAAATGGATCGTGGCTAAAAGGATCAAAGTATTAATCTGATAAAAAGTTTTTGTTTTTTTTATCTTTAAATAATTTTTTCTGCATCAACATTCTTTTTTTAATGACAAATACTAAAAAACTTTGTATCATGTTGAAGTAGAAATTGAATCTTCAGCAAAAGGATTAGATTCCAACAAAATGGTTGATTTGAATTTCTATTGGGAGAGTTGTTTATATTAAGTGTGCGGCAATGCCTCGATCATGATTATGATCAACTCCTTTCGATGGAACCAATCAAAATAAATAAATCAACTCGTACTTTATATTTTCGTGCACCAATGGTGCTGAAATAATCATTTCAAATTTTTATATGCGTAGACTTTTATATTTGGTTTGTGTGTTTGGTTGGGAAATGAATTACGTAACGTCGGGATGAGTTTAGTTGACGTGCAGTCAGCATCTCTGAATGGTCAAGTTCGTTCAAGATCAGACGATTTAGATATTAAAACGCTTTTTTATTTTCATCTAACATTAAATTGGGGGGTAAATTTTGAATCATCCGATCCCAATCAAACGGCCCTAGATCAGTCGTGCAGTCTCTCATGGTACATAGACCTGATTCGTGTTTGGTTACACCTTTCGCAATAGTGAAATGTTGTGGAAACGGGAGAGAGTCCGAATATTTTCTTGCATTAATTTCCATCACCCATTGTTATTTTTTTACATGTATTTTCTGGAATTTCGTCATTGACCTTCCTTATTAATTTTGGACAGTAATTGATTATTAATTATTGCATTAATTTTAGTAAAGTTAATGTGACATTTTCCTTTTCTAAGAAGGAAGGTTTTTATCATGGATTAATTTTTCCCGCAATTAGTTTACTATCATTTACAAAAATGCCCATAGTCTTTTTCTAAAACAATTGGTATCTATATCTTATCTTGCTACAAAAAATATTTCAATTAAACACAGTAATTTTTTTTCTACGGTTGTTTGAGATTTTATTGAGTTTTTTGTTATGCCAACGGGAGTGTTTGACAATCCAAACAACAAAGACATTGATCTTTGTTGGGTTGAGTGTAACTCAACTCTACTACTAACAAAATATGAACCATGCCTAAACATTTTTACAAGCCATAAATGAAAATATAAACCGCAGTCATCGCAACTCATCCGAATATTTCCTGATTCCGCGGCCATCGATGTTTTGACTGAATAAACGCATTAGATTCTGATTGCGTACAACCCAAATCCCTTGATTTCCATCACGTAACAAACATGATTAGTTTCATTTATGAACTATTTCCTTGACTTTAAATTATCATAATTTTTTCCCCTTCAAAACCAACTAAAATTTTCCTTGTTTGATTTTGCAGAGGGAACATGAACTAAGACAAAAGCTCATAGACACAACACTTGAACTTGAAGCAATGAAAAACATGAGGACAGAACTCTTCAATCTACTCAAAACAGCATACCAAGAAAGAGATGAAGCTAAGAATCAGCTGCAAAAACTAATGAACAACCTTAGTCCAATCCATTTCCAAGACAAGTTCATTGCTGGATTCCTACAAGAAAATCCTCCAATGTTTCACCCTTCAAACCCTAGCATTACAGAATCTAGCAGTCTCTCGCACGGTTCACCACCGGTCGATTCATTCTTTGAAACTGTTTCTTCACCTGAGTTTTCAAACACCAACATGGCCTATCTCAATCATCATCAAAATCAACACTTCAATTATTTGAGGGTGCCTAATGAAAAACCAGTTTCTGATCATGGAACTGTAGCTATAGATTCTATTGCTAAAGAAAAAGTTTTGCCTCAAAAGGGTAAACTTTTACAAGCTGTGATTGATGCTGGTCCTTTGCTTCAAACTATTCTACTTGCTGGACCACTTCCTACTTGGAGTAATCCACCTCCTTTGCAAGATATTCAAGTTCCACCTTTGAACATCAAAGTGTATGATAATGATGCTGCTATAATAATCGACCCGGTTTCTTTTCCTGCTATGCCGAAGTTTTCTTCAAATGTTATGTCAACTTGTTCAGCTTCTTCGATGCTTAACTTTGCTGGTAATCATGTTCCTTATGGTTCAAGGAACAATTCATGGAAGTATAGTTCTGATTCTAGTTCTAGTTCTAAGCGGCAAAGGTATCAATGATTTTGATGATTTTTTTCTCCTTTTTAAATGGAGTTATTGCAATTGGTGTAAATGGAATGGATTGGCATACACTCCTTTTGGTTATTATGGTTGAAAATGTTGGAATACTTCTTTGATCTTGCAAGTTTTTTTTTCTTTTTTAAATTTATGTCGCTAAATCTAATTTTCATCTCTTCAATGAAAATTCAACTTTGATTATACATGATTATTTTATCGGTAGGAATCGAATTTGATACCTCGAAGTTTACAACACTTATACACCCTATGCTTGAGGTGGATACAATTTGTTGTTTGGTTCAAACTGGTAGCGATTTATATTTAATTGTGTTAAAAATTTCATGTTTACACTTTTGTATGTAATGACAATCTAAAATTTTAAACATTATAGTTAGTACCGAAGACAAGACAAGGCAAGTTGTCAACCAATACAATGGAGCATCCTTAATATTATCTCCAACCGTGTATAGAAATTTGTTTTTTGCTAGCATAGTTATTTTAATATAAGATTTAGTGTGAATCAAGAATCGGCTTAATCTTTATTAAAATGTTTTCTGATACTGCAGAAGGTAATGATCATCAGAAACTGAAAATACAAGAATTTTGTATAATAGTTATTGTAGTGTGGGTTTTCTTCTTTATATCTATTTACCACGGCGCATTTCTGCGTCTGTTTTTTGTAATTTACCGTGCAATCGCCATAAGAAACCGTGTTCAAAGGCAAATTCCAGATGTGTCAAATTTTCAAAGACAACTTTCAGAACTGGCGAATTTCTATCCTAGCAATTCTTCTCGACATGTTCAAAGCAGTGGATTGGAGTACTCTATGGTACAAGCACTTCCCATGTCTCAGTTTAAGAAAAATGAGGTTGAACAAAAACTAAGTGATGTGGACTGTGCCATTTGTCTAGGAGAGTTTGAAGAAGGGGAATGGGTAAAACATCTTCCAATTTGTACACATAGTTTTCATGTTTCGTGCATTGACAAATGGTTTCAATCTCATTCAAATTGTCCCCTCTGTAGATGTCATGTTATCCAAGATCATTTGTCAACCTCTGAAGACATTTTCCACTCGCTTTGAAAAATTCTTGTAATTAGATAACCATCTAAAGTAGTAGACAAACAGATACATGCCATGAGAACTGTAAAACAATCTAGATGTTCTTTTTCAGAGGTCTGCAGTTTTTTTCTGTATACATACACCATGAGAATTGCAATTTGCAGATCAAGCATTAGTTAAAAGTTAAGTACTAAGTAACATAGATTCTTCATATATTCATTATTTTGTTGGTTTTTTCTAGACGTGTGGCCATTTTGTGAGTATCTAACATCTTCCGCTATTTGTTGCATATATTCATTTCGATTCCTAGCTAAAAGAACTCGATATTTCTGCATTGCAAGTTTTTCTAGCAAAGGCCTTTGAAATGTATATGTTTCGTTTATTATCGTGTATCAACAAATCTAAATATTATCGCTATGAGGAATTCAACAGTCCGAAAGCATAACAAATACTGTTTGGATTCACTTCAAGGAGAAAGCATTTTGATCCTAGCTCATTGAGACTGGTTTTACGGTTGCCACACTTTGCGAAGTATTCGCAATTGAGAGCCTTAATAGAGGGGTATAAATGGAGCCTTATAATTAATTTCTATACATTATTTGTATAATATCATCAGCACAAGTCAAGATTTTTCATGATGGATTAATGAGAAAGCTCAATCATTCTTTCTAACAAGTCAAGATTTGTCATGTTTAATGTGAGACATCATTTTCACCGTGAGGCCAAAACATATATACTAGACTACAGGTTTACAACACTTGAAAACTTCATTGACAAATCATATAATGGTTTAAACAGAACCTCAGTTGCCTCGTCAAGCTAACAATCTATGAGTTGCATAAATAAATACTAAAAATTGGAAAAATAGGGAGTACTCAATTCAATCGTCAATTTAAGTAATACTTGAGTCAAAATTGAAACACAAGGTCTGATAAGTGTCGTCAATTGAAACAAAATATAGAAAACAACAGAACACAAAATATAGAATTTAACCCTTTCCCAAAAGATCCCTTCAACGACTACCATAGAACTGGCTAACATCTAAATAGAACCCAAGTAAATCCAGGTACTGACTTAGATGATCCCAATCTTGTTTGCTACATCCAATGCATCGTAATCAGGTGTCAACCTAACATAGGCCTTCTTGGTACCATCGGGCCTGAAACAGATTCAGTTGTCGAGTTAAGAGATTGTCTGAAATCACCATGCTGAACTATAAATAATTAAATTGCACAGATAGCACAACTATGCAATATCCCTGATCATTATTTCCATATTCAAACCCTGATTGAATTGCACTGAATTGTTAGTATTGAGGCCTAAACACATATTCAACTAGAAAAGAGAAAACCATTGTTGGTATTGATGCCTAAACACATTCAACTAGAAAACACATTCATCCAGGACTACAGATTATCTCAAATGTCAGGTGCCACCCTAACAAAACATGTGAATGCAATATGAAATTGACTATTAGACTACAACAGTTATTAGCATTTATCAGATTATTAAGTTGCCTTGAACAGTAACTGCATAAATGCTCACCTGATCAAGGTATTAACCTTCTTCGCCTGGATGTCATACATTTTCTTCACTGCATCCTTAATCTTTTTCTTATCAGCACGCAAGTCAACAATGAAAACCAAAGTGTTGTTATCCTCAATTTTCTTCATTGCGGACTCGGTGGTGAGTGGGAACTTCAAAATCTGGTAGTGGTCCAGCTTGTTTCTTGGCGTGGCACTGATGCGAGGATATTTGGGGTTCCTATCCCTTGTTTGTGTCTTTGGGCGATGGAAAGTAACAGTTGTTCTGATCTTCTTCGCCTTCTTCTTAATGGCAGTGCCTGACTTGACTGCCTTGGCAGCTTTCAAGGCCTGTGCCTTTGGGTCGGTCTTCTTAGAAACATCACCTGCGCAAAAACAGTGCATAAATGAAAAAAAAACAGCAAAAGTTCTAGCTATTTTTTTGTGCAATATAATCTTCCTAATTACATGCATTATTTGAACACTGAACCAAAGGCCTATGGATAATCAGTATTAATCATGAGATTAAGCAAAAATTTTGTAAGTTAAACAGAAAGCTTATTTAAAAACTGCTTATGAGATAACATTAAGGGCCTGTTTGGATTGGCTAATTTGAATTTATCTACCAGCATACATTTTGTGAGACTGATTGGGAGAACTTAAGAAAACAGCTTATGACAATTTTCACAAAATTTTTTTAGCTTGTTTTTGGAAGTTCTCCAATATAGCATATAAAATCAGCTTACAAATTTTTTTTAGCTTGTTTACATAAGTTCCCTAATATAGCTTATAAAATAAAAACACCTTATAGCATAAATGACAATTTTCAGAAACTTTTTTAAGCTTGTATTCATAAGTTTGTCGACATAGCTGATAAAAACAGCTTATAGCATATAGAAAAAAATATTTAACTATAGTTTATCTTTTGCTATAAAAATAACTTATGTAAGCTTATGAATAAGTGTTTGTACTATAAGCTGCAGAGAAGTTGCTTACCCAAACAGGATGCAAGGTTATTTTTGGATTTACAAATTTGAGCTTATGAAAACAGCTTTTGACATGTCCATCCACTAATTTCAGCTTAATTTCATAAGTTCTTCACGATAGCTTATGAAAACAATTTTGTTGTACCTTTTGTTATAAAAACAACTTATACGCAATTCTAGCATAACAAAACCTAAAGTTTTTCTGCTTATCATAACTGAAAAGACAGTCCAAAACAATCGCTTACAAATTCCCTAAAATCAACTCATACATGAAAATGGGATGAATTACACAATAATACAATTAACATAGGAACATTTTTCGATTAATTACATATTGATTAAGTTCAATCTAAATTATACAAAAACAATCATTTTCACTTAGAAAAATTAATGGTTGAAACACACACATAAACTGAAATCAGTGGAAAATAATGGGATCAGAAAATTAAAGTTACCTTTTGGAGCCATTTGTTCCTGAGGGGAAAGAAACTCTACCTGATTAAAACCCTAATTCATGGGAAAAAAATACAAAATTAAAAATCTGAAATTGTTGAGGACATGAATGAAATAATGGAATTAGGAGAGAGTAGAAGAGGCACTGTGCACAAACCTGCGCGGTGGATGCAGAGGAAGAAACGGGTTCTAGGGTTTACTGGTTTCGGAGTGTGAAGGTATATATATGACCGATTTTCGAAATGGGCCTAGAATCTGTTTCAAGTCTTGTGGGAGTATGAGTGGGAAACGTTTTTGTTTTTGTTTTTCACACCCTCATTTTCTCGTATACTACCACATTTTTTTATATCTACCTTTTACCATTTTTTTTAACAAGCTACCTTTTACCTTCTTATTTTGCACTAAAATATTTGTTCATTTTTTAGTGCAATGGTACGGGTCTAAAAGGTTGCTTATGTACTCATCATTGAAATAAAGTTGGTTAAGATTTCTTAACTGTAACTCTAGCGATCAAAATTAATTCTCTCATTAAGATGTCCTTAGACTTTGCAAAAATCTATCTCCACAAGTATGTTTAGTATCACCACATTTACATGAGAATAAAACCTTTCCTTGTTATCTTGGAAGGAGCAAGGAGGCAAACACATAAAAGTAGGATACCAATTTGTTAGGATATTGCTTACTTGTTTATGACAACACTTGATTTTTTTTTTAGCCAGACAAAATGATAAACACCATTGAAATTCACACATATTGTAAGGTCTCATATTGAAATTAGATGAAAGCGTCTAATCTAACAATTTCGACATTGTCAATTGAGTTAAATTTTGTGGACTTACTTACACTTGATTTGGATACACATACATAATTGGAAAAAAATAAAAATTAAAAATAATTAAGTAATTATAACTTGATTTTAATTAATTACATGAAATATAGTTTTATAAAAAAATAGTTTTGACATCATTTGGTGTCTCCTGAGTAGAGTCAGTGGTGACGTGGCAGACCAATTTGAGTATTTGTCGCATGAAATGGTGAGAATGGGAAACCTTTGATCCGACGTCGTTTATCGTTATGGCGGAAACAACATCCTCGTCTGCCTCTTCTTCTTCTTTAGAGGACTCGAATCTTACAAGGAACAAGTTATGGAAAGTTGCATTTTCTGTTACAGGAATCATGCTCACCCTTGTCACCTATGGCGTCTTGCAGGTAAACTTTACTTTACACATCAAACCTTCTGAAACAAACGTTTCTGTTTTCTCCCTGTCATTTTTATATTCTAGAAAACCATAACTGCTATTATTTGAATCATGCAAACTCGACTTGAAGGAAACGTTAATGACATGCTAGTAATGCTCTTGTTTAGTAATTAGCTGTGTAATGCACATAACATGGTCCAACGTTTTAAAGAATGTCAGCCGCTATTAAGGCTTCATCGACTTAGGTTACACTGACACTTTAGATTGAAGGTGTGTCCAAACATGTAAGTATTGGATATCAACACTTTCTTAAATTACTCCCTTTTTCTCAAACTAGGCGTCCCTTTTGAGTTTTAATGGTACAATGTGTTTCATTTACTAAAACACTGTTATTAATTATAGTTAGTGGAGTAATTATATGATTGAAATGCAATAAATAAAGGTATGTTAATGGAAAATAATAATAAATGTTGTATCGGTATTATAAAAGGACAAAGAAAAATAATCTGAGACACATAATTTGAGACGGAGGGAGTATTATCTATGTCTACCTGTCATGTCGTGTTTCTGTGCTTCATAGCCATCAACATCACCTGACTCCGATTCTCTTGAATATTAAGTATCGTGTACTGTTGTCAGAATCCCGACCAGAATCGTGAAAACCCATGATTTTGAGATTTCACTCAACCCTACCAATCATATCGTGAATATAGTCCTTAGTTGAGTGAAATCCCTGTGAAATCGCATGAAAACATGAAATCGTGCAATCCTATACGATTCTAACGATCTTGGCTGTGAGTCATTTATGTTTAAGGTTTGAAACTAAGTCTTTTATGTTTAAGATTATAACTTGGCTGTTTTATGTTTGTTTAAGATTTGAAACTTTGAGTAGTTTATATATAATATATATTAAGAATTATGGTTGGTTTGAGATTTTATGGTTTACGATCTTGCTATCTCCTTTCGATCCTACAAAATTAATTGAGTAGAATCCTTCGATTTTGGTTGCAATCTTATGTTTTACGATCTTACTATCCTCTTTTGATCTGATGCAAGATCTCGATTCTGATAACCTTTAGACTTACACTTGTCCAATGAGTTATATAGATAGTTGTTTTTTGTTTCAGGAAAAGATCATGAGAGTCCCATATGGGGTGAACAAGGAATTTTTCAAATATTCTCTCTTTCTTGTTTTCTGCAACCGTATCACTACCTCAGCTGTTTCTGCAGCTGCTTTACTGGTAAGTAAGTACCCATCTTTCCATGTTACATGAAAAAATATACTGTGGTTTCCTATGTAGCATCGACATTTTAGATCGAAGGCATGTCCGACATATGTTGGTGTCAAACATTGACACGACACTGACAAATGTGATTTCATTCAATAATTCAATTTTTCTCAAATTATCACCCGTATGGTCTCAACGTATCATTGTCTGTGTCTGTTTAGTGCTTTATAGGCGGTTTCCTTACAAGTTACAATTTTATAGAGTTTGAAATTGCAACTATTTATTTTTTCTGCCTGCATTGTGTTTGCTTAGCCAGAATTTTCCTCAAATTTATCATCTTCAGTCTTTCTTATAGGCAAGCGATAAAACATTGGTTCCTGTTGCTCCCATTTATAAGTATTGCCTTGTTTCAGTATCAAACATACTGACCACGACCTGTCAATATGAGGTAAGCTATATACTTTCTTTGTTCCTGTATGTTTATGCAGTGTTATCAATTGTGTATTGTGAAAAATAGCGATTTGTTCAAATTATGCTACACTATAGCGCTATAGAGCCGCCGCCATTTGACAACATTGTGTTTATGTTCTTTAGGATGTTCTATCATTAATGGATGTAAGTTAATGCTTGTGCTTTCTTTTCCGTCTTTTGCTTAAGTGCTTAACTAACATATATCATATTGCAGGCCCTCAAATATGTCAGTTTCCCTATTCAAACTCTTGCGAAATGTGCTAAAATGATACCTGTTATGGTAGGTCAAACTTCAATATTGTGCCAGATTATAATCTCTTTTTGTTTTAATAGTTGTGATTACTTTTTTTTAGGGAATAACAGTTGTGACTACTGGTTGTTTGTTATGTTAATTACATTGATCCCTGAAATATACTAGTATTTAATTATTTGTACCTTATTTTTCATTTTCTCAGCTATTGTTGTTTTTATTGATGAAGAGTGGCACCAATTGCTTTGTGTTGTTCATTTTTGCTTGAACATAGGATTGCTTCATGTTCTCTCATTCTCTGTCTTCACAATTTCGTGTGATTGCAATCACTGGTATCACCCTTCCTTTGCGGAAGGGAATAAGTCTGTGAAGAGGGAAAAATGTTAATTACATATTTGAATTTTCTGATTTGACCTCACAATCTTCCATTGAGTCAATTATCCTGAAAGTTTGGCTGAACACTCACCAAACTGAGTTTTCACACTAACTTGTCTTTACACCACGTGTATTTATGCTGATGTGAATGTGATTGTGTTTGGAAGAGACGAGAGACATGATGGAAATGGAAGAGAGAAAGAGAGAGAGAGAGACAGTGGTAGGTATGAAGTGATTGTGTTTTCAAACTTTTGCTCAGTCACAATAACAAATTGACCATGACAAGCAAAAATCATGTTTCCTTTACTCTTTGCTTTTGAATGACATTTGAAAATAATAATGTTGGAAACTTCCGCCTTCATTGTGGTCCGCCCCTAGTCGCCTAATTGAGGCATTTGGTTTGCCTTCTTTGCAGTCTCAAACACCTTCGTTGTGTTGGGTTTGAAGGGGTGGATTCAGTCCCACATTTCTTAGAGATATGGCCTGTGTAGTGTTTATAAAGCATCGGCAGCCTTCACCTTACATGCCGGTTTTGTAAGGATGACTTAAGCCCAATATAAAATCTATGAAATAAGTTAGGTGATTACAGCTTATGAGCATACTATATGCATTTGGAAGTTTCTCAAGGATTTGTTTACTTGTGAGTCAAGCTTATTATGAATGTAAAAGAGTGATTATGGCTTATGAGCATAAGTTTCCCAAGGATTTGTTTACTTGTGAGTGAAGCTGATTATGAATGTAAAAGAGTGTCCTATATGTCAAAACAAGATGCAAATTCTATTCATAATTTTAAGTTTCAATGTTATTTAAGGACTTACTTTTTCATCCACGGCACTTCAATCATGTGTAAAATCTTTATGTGTATGATATATACCTACCATGCTTTGATGTGGCAGCTTAACATTGGTCGATATCTTGTATGATTCTTTCTTGCACAGTGAATGTTAATACTCGAATCTTCATATTATATAGATATGGAGTGCTCTAATAATGCAAAAGAAATATCAAGGAACTGATTATTTGTTGGCATTCTCAGTAACCCTTGGCTGCTCAATATTCATCTTATATCCGGTAATTTTTGTCTTCGACCCTAGTTTTGTTATTCTTCTTTTTCATCAATCGTTTTGTTTGTGATTGTTTTTCTACTCTTGATTGACCATGCTGTTGAATATCACCAAATACATGATTATCTTGCAGCTTTCTGTAATAAGCTGGTATATTCTTGTGTGCTGTTATTTTAGGCAGGAACTGACATAAGTCCATATGGTAGAGGAAGAGAAAATACTGTTTGGGGCATTCTCCTAATGATTGGCTATCTTGGGTATAACTACAAAACTGAATCCCTTTTTCGTTGATAAGTAATTTTACTTATATCTGAATAAAATGTCCAAAACTTATAGCTACCTTCACTCATTATGATACACAAGGTTTTTAATATGTTCTCATTGTTAAGAATAAAGTGCGTTGCTTGACATAACATTCAATTTTTTCTTGCATATAATTTTTCTTTTTCCTACTTTAAACTCCACAAGTTTATTATTAACAACTGGTATTATTAGTTTTATGCCTTTGCCAGTTGCTAGAATCTAATTTGTCGTAGAAAACAATTCATGTGGTCGTCTTTTCTTGAATATGAATATGATACCAAGTTTTTTGTGCAATAGGTTTGATGGCTTTACAAGCACATTTCAAGATAAGTTGTTTAAAGGCTATGACATGGAAATACATAATCAAATATTCTATACTTCTTTGTGTTCTTGTATGCTTAGCCAGACCGGTACGTTTCAAATCCGAAAATTTATGTTCAGCTTTATTTTTTTGTATCATCTAAACAGTGTACATTTCCTTTTCTGCAATGAGAATTCTCTTGTTCGTGGCATATATTTCTGATTTCTCAACTTTTTTTCTCGCATATTTTGTTTCTTTTCCAGCTTCATTGTTGGAATCTCATTCTTTTCACATCTGATACTTTTCATTCAGGTCTTATCTTACAAGGACATTTAATACCAGCTATAGAGTTTATTTATCGCCATAATGATTGTTTCTTTGACGTATTATTGCTTTCAACCGTAAGCAAACTTTCCCTTCAGTTTTAATTGAGTTCTGAAATCTATACCACTTTGGCCCCTTATTTTTATAAAGGAAGAGTTGAAGTTTGTTATAAATTGATTTCCACAGGTTGCAACAGCTAGTCAATTTTTTATTTCCTACACTATTCGCAATTTTGGTGCTCTAACATTTGCTACTATAATGACAACTAGACAGGTATATCTGTTTTGCATAGAAATGTCAAATTTCACTCTATCCATTCAATTCTTTATTTGATCAGTTTTTATCATATTTCATTCTTATTATTCCAGTTGGTGAGCATTATTTTATCATGTGTATGGTTTGCACATCCTCTTAGCTCAGAACAGTGGATTGGAGCTGTAAGAATTCTTTTTACCTTTCCTAAACATATAGTATCATATAATCATAATGAATTAAGTTGCATTAAACTTGATCTGTCTTGCCAAATTGCTATCTTATAACATATAAGTAGAGTTGTTCTGCAATGGTCTTCTCTTACGACTTAGTGTTTTTTCACTAGCTTATAGGGTTTTTTGAGATTCTACTTCAAGTAGCGTTTGAAGTTTTTTCTCTCAATTTTACCCTCAGTAACTTAATTGAAAAATTTATATATTAACTAAACATATATTTTTATGTCATTTTATATTTCTCAGTTAGTTCGGCTGCTAATTTTACAACTATCAGTAAATTTATCCATCACTCGATACTTTTTACTTAATAGAAGCTCACATACTATATATGATGTGACCAAATATATACTTTTGATTTTAAATGAATTTTATGATAAACCTACTAACACCTGTAAATTTACCAGGTTGTTGTCTTTGGCACCATTTATGCAAAGAGCTTCTTAAGAAAAACACCTCAAAGGACAACCTCCCCTGAAGAAACTGTACAAAATGGAAATTCAAATAATTTGAGGGAGAACCCATGATGGATTCGCAGACCTAACACGTGGTACTACTGCAGTAATTGGCGCAGCTTCAGTTTTAAGTTCAAAGCTGCACATTCAATATCTCAGGTTGTGGATAATGCATTATAGGCATATGGTTTGACATAAATCCAGACAACCTCCAACCTGGTAACACAATCACAACAATGGAGGACTTTGTAGGATGTTAATACTTCATTTTTTTTTTCCAACAGGGAGATCAATTATAGACTAATCAAAGCAAAAGAAAACTTTATAGATTGAAATATGTACAATTGTTAGCTCAAGCATGTTGTTTCTTGGTTTAGTATTCCATTATGTCTTGGTAGTTCAAAAGCAAATTTTAACTAACTTTATCCTATTAATTGATATTAATTCTAAAATATTTTTCAAATAATTTAGAATTTAAGATTTTGATAACATTTCATTTTTCATGAAACAAATTGTAATAAATGATCATTTGAAGAATACAATTGTCTTTATGATTACACGATCTATTGATCAATTTATTTAAAGAGTGTTAGATAATTGTGTTTATATTTGAGACCAGAAGACTTATTATTCCCTTCAATGGAGTGGGATGTGACCTTAGAGTTTAACCAAAGAGAAAACATTGCATTGAACATAAAAACAAATTAGCATTCCTTCAAAAATAAAATCAAAACGAAATTTTAGCGTATGTTAGTAATGTTTGTAATGTCTTCTACGTTTCCCGGAATTTTTGTTGGTACAAATGTTTCTTTTTTGAACTTAAATGTGATATTTTATGGTTTGTTTTCTTTTCTTTCTTTTTTTTTTAAGAGGAGGGTTTGTTGTATTTGAGAATGTCTTTTGTATTTATTTATTATCTTTACTTTTAATTATAAAATTCTCTTTTTTCTATTTTGTTTTCTATTATTATTAATGGTCAAGAAGATAAAAATAACCGGACATTTAAAAAGTGACATCATAAAACATAAAACATAATCGGACATTGGAAGATTGGATTTGGATTTCTTGGCTGTGAAGATGCATATATCGACTGTCCGATCTTAAGTTAATGGTCAAGATCATTTAACATTAATTTAAAATGTGTAATTTAAACCGTGCCATCTCAAATCAATGCTTGAGATTGACTACTACATGATAATTTTACTTTAGGGAATCTAGATCCTAGAAATTCATTATCAAACTAATTTTCAATTAATTCAACCAATTTTTGAATTTTTTTCAAAATTAAAAAGTTTCATAGTTCATACAGTTTATATTTTTCATATTTTGTTAAAATGAAAAATTGTTTGTATGGGGTAACTGCTGGTATTTGTAACACCTTGAATCTAGTTGAAGCTAACAGGCAGCCATCATTGAGCATTTGAGCTCAGCAAGACTGCAGTACAAGAATTCGGCGCGAATCCCACAACACTCTCATGGCACCTAACTTTCTTTCAGCCTCTGCAAATGAAGTACCAGTAATTTCAGATGGGAAAGGTAGCTTCATCCCTTTGTCAGCATATAGCTCATAAACATCCATAACATAGACCCCTGATTCCTCCAAGCTCTTCCCATACCATTTGCCATTCACCTGAACTACCTTTCCTTTACCAATCTCCTCTCCTCGCACATTTACAACCACAGCACTTTGACCAACATTGCAGCGAACGACTTCTAGAGGACCTGCGTCGACAAATTCAGTAAGTTAAAGTTCGCAATTATCACCAGAAGTTATTCTCGTGAGATTAAGATCTTTTCTTGCTCACCAAGATTGTTAGGTGAGTCGGAGGACACTCTTACTGGCCCTTTTTGCTTATCTGGCGTCGAACTATCCTTGGATGTGCGGGCTAGCTTAGCCTTTCGATTGTTTAACCTGATATAGCAGAGATGAAATTCAACAAAAAATCAAATTGACAATAAATTGAATTGACATACCAATGTCCGGAAGCTGCAAATAAATATTTAATGTGAGAAGAAGGAAGAAGTAATCTCACCAATTTTTAAGCTGAGAGGGTGTAACTTCAGAACCCTGGAAAACATAAAGCAGGAATGTCTTAGAGAAGAAAGTTAGTCAAAATATTAATTAATTGTCGGTTTAGCTGAATTTACATACATGGTGACTTAATTTTTCAGCCCATGATTGAAGTGAAGCTGCATTTCGCTGCATTTCTGGCTCATCCAAGAGTGCCCTCTCCATCAATTCTACCATTTTATCATTCATTATAGTTTTTCTTTTTTTCTTTTGTAGAGGTTCAACCTTTTCATCCTCTGGCTCATTTCGCTGCATATCTGGCTCATCCAAGAGTGCGCTCTCCATCAATTCCACCAGTTTATCATTTACCATAGTTCTTTTTCGTTTTCTCTTATGTAGAGGTTCAACCTTTTCATCCTCCGGAGTTTCATCAACTACAATCTTTCCAAGACGCTTCATTGATTCTGATTCGCCGTTATCCGCATGATTAAGGACATTCTTTCCTTTTGCAGAACTAGTATCTGAACCACTTGTTTCAGCGTTCCGAGCATCCTTGTCTGTATCTCTTACTCCTTTTAACACAGTGTTACTAGCCATGCCTTTACCTCCTACCTGATGTTGCCTATTTAAGTCGTCGCCAAGATTTGTGTTTTCAACTCTAGTATTATGCTGACCTATGCTTGGAAATGCAGAATTATCGGACATTCCTTCCTTCAAGTTACCAACCTTATCAAGTTCAGCAGGTTCGTTTACTTGTAAAGGTGATGAGCAGATCCCTATACTCTGAGCCTCCTACAGGAAATCAAACTTTATTGTTCAAGACATTACCTAGATGACAAGCTAAACCTAAGTAACCAAATAACACAATTTGATAATTCACTTTGATATTTAACATTTAAAGGTTTTCCCTAGTTCTGAAGATAGATTGATATTAATTATATTGGCATCAGTAAAATAACTATCATAAATCATAACTATGTAAAAAAAAACAAGTATGCATACAATATAATCTCTTGTTGAGTTCATAAAAACTTTGCACGTGATTGATAGTGTTTGTTGATGAGTTTAGAAAACTTATCCCATGATAATGATTCCTCAAATTTTCTATCCTGGATTTCTCCAGCAAAACAGAAGCAAAAAGTTTTTAAGAAAATAAACTAGAAACAAATGACTTTAACAGCTCAGATCAAAGAAAAAGATTTACTTGAACACGATTTCCCCCAGAGCCAGAAGAAGTAAATAGTGTTTGTATTTCGCGAAAAAACACCCTGCAAGCAATTTGAAATATATTAAGTTTTTACAACATGATAGTACAATATAAATAAAAAATAATTTTAAGACCAATAGGAAAGAATGTGTTAAAAATAGTTTTTTTAGAGAATGTCTTGCTAGCATTTTTCAAATTTTAACAAGGCTTGCACAAATTTGAATTTTCATTAATTCATGTGTGTGCGATAGATAAATTTGCAAGTAGATATTTAAATTATAATGTCAATTTGACTTTATTGTTGGCCTCTCCCCACCATGTAAACTTTATTCTGAAAAGTTGTGAGTTACCTTTGGTTAGTTACATGGTTATTGATAGGGACCAGAATTCAATATTGACATTGAAATTGAGAAGAAAGCGTAATTTCAATATTGTAGTATAACAATTCAAAAAAAAGATGACAATGGCATGGAGATATGCTCCTTACAAGACAAACAAATAAAAATTACAAACCAAAGAAACTTGGACTACCCTTTCCAGAAGAACCAACTTCTTCACTCAACCTTTCCCCAAATTCCTTTCACGATTTGCTTGATACTCATTCTATGTACACGCCACACCCCCTTTTAATATTTCTCATTTTCCCTTTCATTCCCTGATTCTAGAATCTTCCCCCCCTCCCCCACGCATTCTTTGCCACATAGCCCTTCTGTTATTACCCCCTCTTTCTCCCATTCCCTCCATGTATTCTCTCTTTCCATAAAAACCACAGACCCTTATTCATGGGTCAATTCATATCACTATCATATTCATACCCATACATCATGTACCTACCAGTTATTTAAAATTTACAACTTAGAAATCTTATTCATGGGTCTAACAAGAATCCCCTCAGAAAAATTCACCAGTCCTCAAGGTGACATTTTAACAAAAATCATCGTGTCCTGACAATATTACTCAGTCTCGATGTCCATAATTGTGGTATCTTATTACAATGGTGGTAATTCATCTTCTTTGGTTGTTGGTAACATCCCTGTACAATAGCTTAAATTGCCAAAGTAGAGCAATCTGAACTTTCAACCAAGTTGACACTGGATTTCCCAAACTCCACCGTTGACTTCAGATAAAAGCTCATCTTATTACCACCTTCACTGCCGCTCCAAGGTGCTCCTCTGAAGTTTCTACGGCATTAAAGTGCTTCTCAATATAAATCAACCACCAGTAAGCATTTTCTTCTCCATCAAAAACTAGAATTGATTTTTCTCAGCGTACTCTTTCCTCTCATTCCTTCCAATCTTGCAATCCAACTTCCTTTTTTTTAACACCAAAAACTACAAGGATCTTAGTTCCGAGCTTTGATGCCAATTTTTGCCCAAACTAGATATATGTATTAGAAAAAATATGAAAATATGGAGCTATGCTCCTTAGGATCAGAAAACAAAACTGTGAACAGAGAAGAAAAACAGAAAGGATGCAAAGACTGCAAATAAGAAAATAAAAGATAAACTTCTCCCTCAAGCATAATGCTTGCCCGGACCTTCTCCGGAATATTCACTGCCTCACGACTACCCCCCGCCACCCTCTTTATAACCACCTCGTCTCATTTCTCATGACTACAAAATCAAACTCCCGAAAGTGACATCTGTCATGTGATACTGCAGCCCATTGAATAGTTTCTTAGTTAATCTCGTAGGATTAGTTTCTAATCTTTGAATAACTCCTCGGATTACTTTCTATATTACTTGGTTATTATCATGATCTATTTATTTAAGATTAAGGGTTTTGCATTTCTATAAATAGAGATTAGTGTTTAGTCTTAGTTAGTATCAAATCATTATCAATAATGATTCACCACTGTCATATTCAAAGTTTTTATTATTTCTCATCTTTTATCTAAAACTCATAACTTCCACTTTATGTATTTTCAGTATTTCCCATCCTATCCTCCTAACATCTGTGGGTCTAACAGTGATACAAAAAAAGTATGAACGGTGAAGTTTTCCCAACTTCCTCTGGTGCCTACACAGCCTCTCCCTTTTCCTGCCAAACAACATTTACTAGATAACTACATAATCCATAACCATGAACCTATCTTCCGGACCGTGCTTGAAACCTTGTCAAAACATCTGCCAATGTCATTTATAATAACAATTTTTGTCCATTTTCCACAATAAAACTTTGGAAAAATTTAAATTTTATTCTAGCAGGATACGGAGATGCCATTAACACCATGCTGATCATACACGAATCATTATATATTTGGCTAACACGCAATCAACCATAAAAAGTTACTGCTCCATATTAGGCTACTGCAGAAAACATTAGAAAGAGAACTAAAAGAGGGTCAAGTTACCTTAGAATTTGGACATCCTCCTCATCTAAAAAGTTCGGCATCAAAGATTCTGCATGACTTAACAAAGAGCCTACAAAAGAAAGTTACTTGTAAGTAAGTAGGACTATATTGCTGATAATTTAAAAATACTTTTTTAGAACAATCATTACGTAGGTTCTTGCTAACAGTAGCAGTTTTAGGAGTATCAGATGCGAAAGAAAACCCAGGCAGCAAATTAGATAGATCCATTTGCAGGCATTCCAGGAACGTTCGAATGAAAAAGTTCCTCTCACTTTCTGCAGAGAAAATTTAAAATGAAAAAATGATAAATCATTTGAGGAAATATATTTAGCTGTCAAACAATCAAATTTATAGTAAACATTAGTAAGTGTTGGCAAGGAACCAACCTTCACAACGGCCGGGAACATGACAATGAAGATTTGCAATGATCTTTACTAATAATGATGTCCTATTATGTGCATAAGAAGCAGAAGAGATGCTGTTACGTATCATATGCAATTCCAAGACTGTTGGATTCTGTAGATCCATTGATGAACTATTATCCAAAATCCATCCAACTGTAGCAAATAAATCATATTCAACACTTGCATCCTCCTCTGTTTCTGAGAGATTAGAGGAACACCAAGAGGATAAAAAATCCGCATGGGAGACTGATATTATTGCTGTCAGCACTTTAGTCTGGAATCACATGCAAAGGATCCAATCAAATTTGTAAAGCTGAATAAACATTTGACAAATCAAAGCAAATGAAGATAATGCATCAACTGTCATCAATCAGAAATATCAAGGTTCATTAATTGATTGTTTCTCAGAAAGAAAAAAAAATTATCACCAACAAAATTCATTTCAGAGGCAAAATGAGAATGAACTCCAAAATACTAAAGCAAGTTATCCTTAATATTCACATTATGATAACTTACAAAATAAGTTGTGATGTAAGACCGAAAGCATGTATCATCAGAAAAAATGTCTGCTACACGCATTGCATTAATCTGTAAAAGCCCAATTGGGTATCTTCTATCAGTAGTAGTCGGATACCCAGGATTTCTTCCAAAAGCAGACTTCAACAAGTCCAAAACCTGAATCATCAAAACAATAACTGTTAGGAACCAAAATATGAATAGGGAATACTAGATTATATTAATTACTATCCCCTAAATAAGGCATTATGTTATTTCCTCCTCACCATATTAATAATTGGCCTATTAAGTCTATCAATCAATATTCCACCTTTCAAATGAATCACGTCCTCAAGGTGAAACAAATTCACTTCAGATAAATAATTGTACCAGTTTTGAAGTATAATGACCCGATAGAAGAATTACCAATGAAGAGCATGCCTTAGTGATTTGTGAACTTATTTGGCTAAAACAGTTACTCAAAGAGCTACAGTTTGGAGAGACTGCCAATGACGCTAATATGTGATAATAAAGCAGCATTGCATATTGCCTCTTATCATGTTTTCCATGAGACGACCAAATATATTGAGATAGATTGTCATTTCATCAGATAGCATCAGGAGACAACACTGCAAGATTAATCGACTATAATGATCAACTGGAAGATGTCTTCACCAAATCCCTTGGAGGTCCTCAAATCAGTTATCTTTGTAACAAGCTGGGTGCATATGATATATATGCTCCAGCTTAAGGTGGAATGTTGAAAATATGTTATATCTTTGTATCTTTGTATTTATTGTAAACACATATCATATCAATGATATCATGTAAATAGGAATAATATTTCCTGTATTTATTTTGTATTTATTGCCTTAAGCCTATATAAAATCGACTACACTATGCAGATGAACACACACTTTCACAACATTATGCCTCTATTTTCTCTCATTCAACAATAATGAAGTAAAGGTAGAGGCCAAAAATCAATTCAAACAAAGTTAAACTATTTCAGGCAATAATTCCCATCACCAACTATCACCAAAATCAGACAAACACTGGAGACTATTATCTTTAACGGGGATGCACTATAAGCTGAAAACTAACCTCCACTGCAACAGATTTAGCCAAATCTAAACTTTGTGGTGATGTGGCTACTTGATCAACAAACGAAATGTTTTCTGCTTCACACAAACTCAGCAGCTGCAAAAAGTAAGTAGTGACAGTGTTATTCATTCATAATATGCATCATTTGGAAAAAAGGGGAAAGAAAAAAAAGAAACAGGCTGCACATAATTCCCACCACCATGAAGTATAGGGAAGGTCAAAAACCCAGCCTTACCCCCATGGCAGAAGACTCTATCCATGACAAGAATATGTGACCACCAGGTAACATGGAAGCAACCTAACAGTTGTGCCAAGACTTACCTTCCAACTTTAACAAATTATGTAGTAGATTAAATTCAAAATCAGGCATATGTGTAAGATTTTTCACATGACTCACAAGGGATAGTATTTTGGCTTTCAGCCTTGAAATTCCAGCGACGATCCTAGTTGGAAAAGATGATTCAATGTTTAACTTCAAGATAGATTGAGCAAGGAAAAGAATGCTTCCCTTTCCACATAGTTCCTGTAACCAAAAATAAAACATACATTTAGTTCATATATGCATGTAAAAAGGGTAATTCATTGCATCAACCAACCAAATAAGTAGAACGATATTAATTATCTATTCATCTTTCATAGTTTCTAAATTGCAAGTAGCAAATTCATCAAATGAAGTACTTGGCATCTTGAAGTAACTCAATCACAGGCAAACATTGTTATTTCTAAGGGAAAATAGGTTCTTGACATCTTGGAGGAGACAAGGATGCCTGATTGTAAATCAGTTGATACTCCTATGGAACCTAATGTGAAACTTCTACCAAATAAGGGGAAGTCATGTCTTGACGCATACCGTTACAAGAGATTAGTAGGAAAAATTAATTATCTCACTATGGCCAAACCAGATATCGCGTTTGTTGCGAGTCAATTTCTAAACTGGGCTTGTAATAGCCCATTGGAATGCAGTGGTTCGGATCTTAAGGTATATTAAAAGCCCACCTAGGAAATCGTTTGTTTATACAAAATGAGGTAATAGCAATATTGTTGGATATTTCAGATAATAATTGGGCAGGTCACGTAAGTGATGAGAGGTCTATTGCATGTTATTGTATTCTAATTAGAGCAATTTAATTTCATGGAAAAGGAAGAAGCAAATTGTTGTTGCAAGGTCGAGTACTGAAATTTTGTGAATTAGATACTATGGAACTTATGTGTGAAAATCACTATGCATTGTATCGTTCTTCAAACTCCGTCTTTCATGAGAGAAAACATGTACATATTGATTGTCACTTTATCAGAGAAAATATCATTTGAGGCATCATTAAAACCTCTTCATTGAGCTCCAATAACCAGTTTGCCAATATCTTCACCAAATCTCTACAGGGACCTCAAATTAATTATAGGGTTAAATGGTGTTTTCCCCCTGCCATTTGAGCGAATTCCGGTTTACCTCCCTAGGATTTATTTATTTTAGATTCCAACCTTTGTAATTTAAAGATTTGTTGCTTTTAGACCTTTGCGAAATTTAACTGTACAAAATATAGATCATATGACGGGGGGTAAACCAAAATTCGCCTAAATGTCAAGAGGCAAAAGTCCCTTTAATTTTGAAATTTGATTGCATAAAGGTCTAAAAGAGAACAATGTTTAAATTACAAGGATGTAATCCGGAAATAAATAAATAAATAAATACTTCAGGGGGTAAACTGGAATTTAATTTGCTCAAGTGGCAGGGGGGAAACACTATTTAACCTTTAATTCTATATGTAACAAGTTGGATGCATATGATATATATGCTCCAACTTGAGAGGGAGTGATGATTATAGTCATGATTACAATTATTCTCACTATTTAATAACGTTTATACAGTTTCCTTAGATTATTATTTTTCCGTATTTTGAGAGATTCTCTCTTTTATAGATATTTTTAAACCCCCTGTTGTGTTATACTAGATGACCATTCTAAACTATTCAACTCTTATATTTACAAAGTACATATTAGAAGAGTGGTAGTTTGTATATCTAATGGAGTATAAAACAATTTTGGATCAATGTAAATTTATAGACCTGTATAACAAAGCTTTTAATCCAACCGGGTTTCATGGGAAAGCCATTCCATTAAAAGCTATTTGTTACTATAAGATTGACTTTGATTTAAACTAGTGTGTTGCTCCAAATTTTGATACACAAATTTAAAGACATAGGGCCTGTTTATTTTTGAGCTTATGAAAAATAGGTTATGCAAATAAATAAGCTTTTATGCTAATTCATCAGTTCTCACTAACAAAAATTGTATCGTCATAAGCTGTTTCATAAACTACCTTGACAAACTTATGAATAATACATAAAAGCTTATTTATTTGCATAAGCTCAAAAATAAGCCAATCCAAACAGGCCCATAATCATAACTTGATGTGTTGCTCCAATTTTTTAAAGAAGTCTAGTTTGGAAAACCTTATTATTGAGCAGGCGCTCCTTAAACAATTTCTGCTGGCACAATGCGTGGATAAACTGTAGAGAAGCCTCACATTGCTGGCAGAGAAAATAGACTACTTGTTCAGACGGAGGATTTGATTCCATGGAAATATCTCTGTAGCAAGCTATCAATGTATTCTCAAGACACCTAACAACCACGCGAACTGACCCAAAAGCTGCATCCATAAATATGTCAACCTATCACAGAAAGGTTCATAATTAGCTATAGTATAGATGTGATATATTATATAATAACATTGAATTTGTATCATCAGAACAGAGATTATATAAGATTAACTGACTGGAAAACAATTCCATATGCCGGTATTATGTCCTTTTTATAGTTCATCACATTTGAGAGATGAGTAAAAAGATTTTAGATAGTTACCCATAAAAAGGATTAAAAAAAATGTAAATCATTTTCTGCCAGCCATGTCTAATGGACACTAACAATAGTACTTTTAAATCTAGCAACTAAAGCAACAACTACAGGTGAACTTGTACCTTTGGGTGTGCAAGCAAAACATTGGCAATATCTTGGAACTGTCTCGATATAAACCCTGTTAATAGATGTAAGCTGCATGCTACGAGAGCAGAATGCGAAAGGTACATAAATCTAAAAGCACGATCTTCCTGCAGCACGAGTGCAAACTCAATACAGATAAACAGTACAGAACTAGGGTACATATAAACTCAATATATTAAACTGTAGAGATAAGAACTGAAGAAAACCTGTCTGTAGGTACTCAGAATAGTAAGCATGTAGAAAACTAAATCAAACATCTGTTCCACCACTTTCAAATCATCTAGAAAAATCTGTAATCATATTCCACATGCAGAAATCAGAATCTACTATTTTGCAAAATAAATTTGTATGCTATAGCACAAAAGATCATTAATATCTATTACCAATAACATAAGGGTCAGTTGATGGTTAGTGGACTATTATTTAGTGCACAGGATATTATTCAAACTTTTGACGAATAATACTCAACTTTGAGATAACATGTCTTTTCCATAAATAATAGCAAACAAGCACAAGAAAAAACCACAAGAAGCAAATACAATTAATGTTAATAAGATCATAAGGATTATTACTGCTGACCTGATCAAATTTAGGAAGCCGAGGGGATAAATCACATAAGGAATGCAGCAGACGAACACCACGTAACACATGTTTGAACACAGCTTCGTCTCTTCTTGTAAAAATTAGTATTGTAGTGAGATGCAATGGAAGAGATTTTGCAAGCTTGTCCATATCAATCTGTGTACACAAATACAATTAGAAAAACAGCCTGATAAAAATAAATAAAATAAAATCAAAATATTAAGAATGAGACAACCTTCAGCAGAACTCTTTTTCCGGTAAGGTAGTCAACGGAAAAATTTCCAGCATCCTTTAATAATCTATAAAGGTCCCGAGAGTTGAGTTTGTGCAATTCATTTACTGCTGATGTCAAGTTTAACGTCTGTTCAAGCAAATAAATGGAAATTATTCAAATCCTGTCACTAAAAAGGTTGATGTCGGAAAGAAAAAAAGCAGTATCATGGATCCTAGTCACATTCAAGTGGTTGATACTTGCCTGTTCACCGCTGGGAGATGGTTTTTCCTTAGCAATCATCATCCTTGCAAATTGACAAAAGAGTCATGTGTCAGCAAAATAGATCAGAAAAAATTGGGGCATGCATACATAGTACAAGTAATCAGTGATCCAGTATGCATGAGTAAGCATAAGATAGTCGTTACTTTTAACATTGGAAAGAGAAGCAACTGGTTTATGATAGTAGACCTACAATACAGCAGAAGATATAAGTGGGGCCTATCCTGTAAGAACTATTTAATAGGAGAGTTGCTAGGTCTCTCTGACACTTGGGTACCAATACCATTGTTAAGATACTTTAAAACCATTCACAAGCTTTAGAGATAGTTGGTCCTAGATATGGTATCAAAACCTTAATGAACAAGTGGCCTAGAGTTCAATCCTTGTGGCACCCATTCATCTAATTCAAAGCACAATTTCATCACAAGATGACTCAACCTGTGCATTATCAACACTTCAAGAGCAAAATACTATTGCATGAAGAGTAGCTTTAGATATATAATGTAAAACGACTGGCATTATCAACACTTTGAGACTAAAATACTATTGTGTGAAGGGTCGTGTTAGATATGTAATGTAAAACCACTCATCTGTCATCACCTAACACCTTAAACTGTTACAATCTTTGCTCCATGACAACATTTCTGTAATCACCACCCTTGACTCTGCTCCTGTATTGCATTGTTACAGAACTAGGGATTGAGGTACAAGTTACTTCCTTCTGTTACTTCCTTCTTTTCGCTGTTACTTCCTTCTGATGCAGTACAATTAGCTTATGTCAAAGCCACATAAAACAGCAGAAAGTATCATCAAGAATGATCATATATTTTATGGTGTGATAAAAGCACAAGCTTCTGAGCACTTTTTAATTGTTGTATCTTGTACAGTCAAAGAAGAACCCTTTATTGTTTTAGAAATACTCACTACCCTTCTATTTGTATATCAAGGAGATTAAAGGTAGAATGTTAGATGTGGACATGTTTATGTCAAATCATCCCAACTCCTTCAAGGAAAAGTCAACAATACATTCACTCTCAAGAATTTTCCATTTAATTAAGTGGATTTTATGTAAGGTTATTACAAATTTTAACATAATGAGTAAAATATATTTCGTATGAGAAGAAATTGGACTTGTCTAGTACTGCATAGAACTTCCTGAAAAAGGGGAATTGGCGTTTGAAGAAGAAGAATTTTTTTATTTTAATTTTAGGGTTCATG
>Ga0315913_1001186_pt1 | contig 27718 bp, 15 predicted proteins | sample MpolsnodulesMG_FD_207736 | JGI IMG/M metagenome (GOLD analysis project Ga0315913, IMG submission 207736) | Medicago polymorpha root nodule microbial communities from Los Angeles, California, United States - small nodules | ecosystem: Host-associated > Plants > Roots > Nodule | place: USA...
GGGTGGGAATCACTTTTGTGGGGGAAATTGCCCCACACCTATTCATGTGCATCTGCCTCTGGTCACATGAGCACAAGGGTTGCGCAGCCTCTCCACAACATTGAGAAATAGATAAGTAATGTATATTCCCATAGCATAACAAATGCAAAAAATTAATAAAAAAAATTATGTGATGTTTCTGGTTACATACCTCTGCTTCAGCCTTTGCAAGATCAGAACTTTTTGTTTCAAACTTTTGCTTGTACACCAATCCCATGGTTTTAAGTGCACTGGCTTTGTTCTTGAGGAAAGAGAGCTCAGAACTCACGGTTTCAAGCCTGAAAAAATGGTTCCATATATGACTTGGTTCTGACCATAATCATTATAATAATATGAAATCGAGTTTAAGATAATAAAATATGATTTAAAACCGTTTTCTTGATATAAGGATGAAGTAAATTGGTTTCTATCCACAAAATTTTGAGGTGTTAACAAAACCAAGTTGAACACAAATATGAACTCGTAGATAATTTTTTATGCTCACATTACAATTATTAGAGAGGAAAAAAACAAAAACAAAAACAAAAATCTGACTTATTTCCACAAACTATCCCTTCAAAAAATTAGAAGCACGTCACATTCAGAATAATAATTCGAAGGTAATGTAATTGCACACCTTATGTACTTGCTGGTTAAAATAAACTTAACACTTCATTATTGATGGATGACGACATAAAATGGCTTAAAAACAGAAAAGAAATCAGGGAAACAGTAGTTTATCATAAATTCATGGGATGTTAAATTAGAAAAGGATCTTGACAATTATTGCATACCTCATACGATTTCTTGAAATATCTTCGTTTACACTAGCTTCTACATCAGTAACCATTGTCAACAATTTATGGATGAGATTAATGGTTGACTCCATTTGTTTCCTGGTTTCCCTTTCCTTTGCCTCAATACACTTCAATGTATCTTGTTGCTTTTTTGTAACAGCACTAAGCTCATTCACTCTTCGTTCAAGATTTTGATGTAACTTCTGCATTTGTTCCTTGTATTGTTCAATTTCCTTTGCGGCTGCAATCAGGTTACCCTTAGTAACATCCAACTCGTGATCTGTCTTAGTTCTTAAACTGTCAAGCTGTTCAGAGGCCGCTTTCATCTTTCCCTTTTCTTGTTCCAAAGCATCTGTTGCCCCTTGTAATAAATTCTCCTTCTCTGCCACTATTGATTTCAACGTAAGTATTTCACATTTTAGTTTATAGTTATCGGCAGCTTCGGATTTTAATGCTTCGTCCGCATTTACCAAAGCTCCTTTGAATATAATTTGATTAATATCCAATAGCCCTTCAATCATAATTGACTCGATATTTGCTTCTTCTATTTCCAGCCCATTAGAAACTTGAGCACTGTCAACGGTATCTTTCAACATTACTTCATATATTTCTTGCATAAAACCATACTTGAGATGCAAGTCTTCAGTAATGAATCTACATTCACTTTCCATATCTTTAAAGAGACATTTATACACGTCTTGAATAACCGAAGCTTCAACATGTGCATCTCCAACATCATCCTCAAGCTTCTGAACAGATTGTAACAAATTTTCCTCAGTCAGTTGTTGCTGCGACAATTTTTCCATAGCAGCAGAAAGCTGAGAAGATAGACTTTTAATTTCCTTATTCTTATCAGTTAGCATGTCCTTCAGTTGAAGATTCTCAGATTGTAAGAAATCCAACCTATCTTTGAAACAGCAAAGAGATTCAATGTTCTCACTGAATTGACGCAATTTCTCATTTCCATCAAGGACTTCATTCAATTTTGAGATGGCATCAGGGATTTTTTTCTTCAACAAATCAAAGTCCTTGTCTTTCTTCAATGAAAAGGAAGAACCTCTTTCTTTCAGATTCAATAGTTCCCGCCTAAGACAAAAGTTTTCTTCGGTCTTCTCTTGCACTTGAGATTCATGGTTTCTTCTCATCTTAGTTATATAAGTAATCAAATCATCTTTAGACATGTCCTTTAGTGAGCCAGAATCCAAACTATCAGGCTTGCTGATCTTTGAATCCTCGTGTTTCCCATTTTCTTCCAAAGTTGAAACCGTCGAAAGGTCTGTTGAAAGCTTCAAGTGGACATGGTCGGCTCTCTTATTATGACACCAATCATCGGTATGCTCCAAGGATCCATGAGAAATAAGCGTCCCAGTTTCGAAAACAGACAGTGTTCTAAAAATTGAATCCAAATCCTGACGCAAACTTGAGATCTCTTTATATTGGTTAAAACTAATTCGACTTTCAGATTCACAAACGTCGCATAATTTTCGTTCAATCTCCTGCTGCAAACTCCGGATACAATTGCGAATTACCATCCGCTCAATTTCCAAACGAAACTCCTGCTCCTCCTGCAAATCAGAAAGTGTTGTTGCCTTCGATAACTGATCCGTAATTTCTATCCTTCTGGAGAAAGAATCCATAGTATCTTTCAGACTTTCAAAAGCTTTATCGACATAAATCCATCTTTCCGGCACATTCTCCTGCAGAATACCACCTAAACCAACCAAATCCGAACCCGAACTAAATCTTCTCATGGAACTAAGTCCTCTAATTTTATTTATTTCCTTTTTGAGCTGACTCAACTGCTCGTGTATCTCAAATTTAAGACTACCCACAGGCTTCATAAATCTATCTTTCTCCATAACACCATCTAAAAAACGACGTGGACCACCTTCATAGGTTTCATTACAACGCACCGAAGACCACATCATTTTAGCTTCATCCGAACCAACACATAAACTACTAAGCTTTTTCTTCAACCCAACGACCTCCGATTCTTTTTGCGCAATTTTCTCAGCCGCCTGTTCCTCAACAGCATTAACCATACCCTTTATAACAGAATCACTCACCATCCTAGAAATAATCAACTGTTCATCGATATCATCAAAAAATGACTCCATTTCCTCAAGTATGTGCTCACCAAGACTCTCATCGTCATCCTTAACACCATTCTCAAAAACCTCTTCACCACCATTCATAACAACAAACCCCTCCTTCATCATTTCCACTTCCCTAAACAAGATTCACCAATTTTCAACCATTCAAAACAATCCAAACACAGAACACTGTCTCAACAAAAAAAAAACATGAAAATTTAGAAATAGTTAAACGTAACAAACAGAACCCAGAAAAAAAAAAGTTACATAATAAAAATAAAAACCAAAAATAAACAAAAGGGGTTTGACCCAAATAGCTAAAAATCCAAACTTTAATCATGTTATGGCTTTTCAACAAGAAAAAAAAATCTATGAAACAAAAAGCCTTTTACCTGTTTTTTGGAGTGAAAATGAACACCAGAGCTGAAAATTGTTGGAGATAATAGAAAAATCAAGCTTCTGTGTGAGTTATGGTGAAGCTCCAATGCAGGTTGAAGCTTCAGAAATGGAAAGAGAGAATCTGGAACGGTGAGAAGAATGAAAAAGAATTGGGAGGTGTGAATAGTTGGGAAAGGGGGTGTGAAATTATTTATTGTGATGCGGTGGTGGCGTTTTTAGGGTTTAGCAATAATAATAAATGAGAGTGATAGTAGGTTCGATTGTAAACATTGCATCGACAGAGATTTTGGTTAGAGCGGGAGTGAGAGAGAAAGGTAAACTAAAAATATGCAACCATGTACTAAAAAAAAATACAAAATTCAAAAATATCAAAGCATTGACTTGAGAAAATAAGTTATATTTTTTTAATGCTTGGAGTTGGTTTTTTGTTGTATGCATAGATCTATACAGTATCCAATGTTGTTTTTTTACTTACGGTATCCAATGTTGTTTAACCTTCTATTTGTACTTTAAACAATCATATTCTCCCACTTATTTGATATTTCAAGTATTGAATTATAGGGAAATTCTAACATGTACACAATCCCATATCAATTTTAGTTGGGCACACACTCACAAATGTAAAAAATTAAAAGAAAAAAGATTTAAATGATGTGATCTTTTTAATTTGTTGCATTTGTGTGTGTTCAAATAAATTTGATTTGTATTTGTGCTCATATAAAAATTACTCTTAATAATAAATAGGGTATGTTTGTTTCAGGGCCGGCCCTTGGCATGTGCAAGGTGAGCTACGGTGCCGGACCTCGCAATCTTAGGAGCCTAAAAAAAAAAATTAATATAGCACTCAAAAGTGTTAGGTATATATAATAAAATATAAAAAATCAATAGACATCTTGAAATAGTTTAGTGGAAAATAGAATGTACTTGAGTCATCGATCTTGAGGTTCAATCCCGAGCATTTGTGTGAATTTGAACTAAATATAAAAGTCTCAATTACATACACAACTAATAGGCCATTACAACTAATAAAATGCATTTTTGTCATCTATTTCCATTAACAATGCAAATCAAATCCGTTAAATAATTAGAATTTTTTTTATTGTTTTAAGTTTAATCATGCATGCTAGTACTAATTTACTGCTATTTTTTTTCGATATTAGTATTAATTTGTCACTATTTAGATAACAAAGACACGTTATTTAAGAAACAACAACCAATATACTTAAGACCCATTTTGCACTAAACAAAGTGATGATTCTTTCTTTCTTTCAAAAAAAAAGGTGATGATTCTTTTTAAGTTTTTGATGTTTCTTTTTATTATGAAATATGAACCCAAATTTTAATATTAAAACAATTGGTGGTTAGTGAAGTTCAACACAAGCTAGATAGTCCTTCCCATACAAACTTACTTTTACTTAATAAGAATAACTATTTTTTATGTTATTTACAACTTAAATAGATGAATACTCTTTTTTTTTAAGGAAGATGATTACTATTGCTTAAAAAATATTGTTTTTTCATAGGGCCCATTTTTAATATTTGAACATGGCCTCCGATTTTACCGGAATGACCCTGGTTTGTTTACCAAATTTATTTCTATGAATTACGTTTATTGAAATATAAAAATGTTTGGTTAACATTGCAATATTTACAATAACACTAATGAAACATTGTAATATTTTTACTATTACATTACACATGTAATAGTAAAAATAGGGCTTTTAAGGGGCGTGTCAGTGAGTTTGAGTTAGTTATATTGATGTTTCTTGTTAATCAATATGTTAATCAAAAGGGAAAGTGATATTGTTGATCACGTAAAAGAATGATTTCGGTGGTGGTTTTAAAAGAAAAGAAAAGGGCTTTGAATTAATTCAAGTTGTTTTGTTCTTGTGATGTTAGTTATTTATTCTTATGATGTTAGTTTGAGTTAGTTATTTGTTCTTATGATGTTTTGTTTGTTGTCACATAGATGGCTGTAGACATGTCAGCAAAACTCGTACTCATGGGTATCTATCCTCCTAATCAACCTTGATTTGATAAGTTTTATCCGATACACCTTGATTTGATGAGTTTTTTTTTGCTTGGATTGAGTTTGGGTATGATTTTGCATTTTTTTCGATTTTAAAATACGAGTACGCGACGGATAACATAGATAAAAGTATCCATCCGAATTCGTCTCAAATGTTGAAAACTATTAATTATTGATATGCAATGTGTAAGCCTCTAAACATCACCCTTACTTTTGATATATTTTTTAACTTTAAATCAATGTGAACATTTTCCTATATTACAACTAGCAAATACGCGTGGTGTTTTCCTACCCCAAATAGATTAGATTATTAGAAAAATGGTGGAAATTAATTTCTGGTAGTAAGTTCAATTTTGCGGAAAATTATGGGTTTCGGTTTGGAGCATAAAATAATTGTTTTTTTATTAAAAAAATATATTTCATTGCAGGAATGGAGACGAGTGTGATACTCAAACACGTCGGAAACGGATATGAGGTTCAATTTCTCATCTCCATCAGAGATCGAGTAGGTTAATGGATAAACATATCGATTCAGAGACAGAGATGGCGAAGGTAAAACCTGTGCCATCCCATTGCCATGACTAGTTGATTTTATGTTGTAATCTAAAAAATGAAAAAATATAAATTATAGATTTAGATTACAACACAAATAAAAAGTGTATTTTGTGTTTGCTCATTTCATTTCATATCTTGATTTCTTTTTTACATGAAAAAATGATTGAAAATATATTTCAGTTTCAAAAATAAATATAAATTATATAAAAATAAATAAATATCAAACTATAAAAAATTCTATAATTTTCATGAAGTTCTATATTAAATATGAATCACAAAAATTTGATTGAACTAATGATATATTTTTGATCAATTAGTAACTATTTTTTTAATAGACAAAATGACAATACAAACTAAAACTTATACACCTAAATGAAAGAGTTGAAGTTCAAACTTTGATCACGGCGTCCGATCAAAGACTTGTGGACAATTAGTAACTAGTTATTATTAGAGAAAGGCTAACAAGAGCATATGAAAAATTCTTCAAGGCTCATTAAATGGCACTTTTTTATGAAAATTTGAATAATCAATACATTAAAAATTGAAATATTTTTTTATGCTAAAATTGAAATATTTGACCTCTTTATGGGATCCTTTCAAAAAAAAAAACCTCTTTATAGGATAATTTTTTATGTTGGAATCCTTTTTTTTTTTAAGTATGTTGGAATACTTAAATACTTAATACCCCTATATATGTTCCCGACGTGTTTGAGTATCCCCACTCGTCTCCATTAATTTGAGTATCCCCTTATAATATTATAATAAAAGTGAAAGTGGTATGTACTCTCTACTTTAATTTGTTTGTATATGGCTGTTGACCAACGCTGTGATCATATTTGTTCATAGTGATATGTTGGGATCAGATTCTTTGGAAAAAAAAAATATAATTTTTAGAAAAAGCGAAAGTGATAGTTGGCCCAACGGCCATCTAATTCTCTCCATTGTATATTATCATCATTTTCCCTTGATTAACAAGCAAGTACTTTCTTGTAAAAAAAAAACAAAACAAGCAAGTACTAGTATATTCCTTAACAAAGCAAGTACTATTGTATATTTCCTCTAAAAAAAAGTACTAGTATATATTTAATTTAGAAAACAGTTGGCTTAAAATATTTGTCTAAAAAAATTTGTCTTTACTTTATTTTGAAAATCACCTATTGACTTAAATAAAACGGGTTAACTAAAGAACTTTTTTTAGTAAAGTTTTTAGAGAATTTAATTTTCCAAGCAATTCAAATGAAATGTCTTCGTTTCTTGATATTTTTGTTTGGATAAAGTAATATAAAATTCATTATTATCATTTATGAGCCGAACTAAGAAAAAAGTTTCAGTTTGATCATTTACAATTTTGTCGCGATCAAATTTAGTGATCGGCAAAAAATACTATAAGATATATAGTCTACTACATTTTCATATATCGGATAAAATATAGTCCTTCTATTATAGAAAAAATAGAGACTAATTTATCGTCCGTATAAAATGTAAATGACTAAATTTGAAGTTTACTTTTATCACAGATTAAATTAAGCTGCTAAAAAATTGTGAGAGATCAAATTGAATAATTATTCTTATTCTAATTAGGTTAAACCCTTAATGTATTTTTATTTCCATGAACCTGTAGAATGCTTTAGGATTCATTGATGCCATGAATGCAAGGACAATTTCCTCACTTGTCTGCCATGTAGCACATAAGTTAGAAGCAGCCATATTCATATTTTTCAACAAACCAAGAGTAGAAATAGCACAGTGGCAAGCACACCAATGAAGAATTTGATATTTTCAAGGGATTTAAGCTTCCATGTCAAAGTCTGGAGTTATGAATATCAAGGGTTCGTCTAAAAGGGTGAATTTGATTCTTCATGTGTGAGAGAATTAGCATAAAAGACTACTATGAACCAATATTAACTGAATTTGAAGACAAAGTTTATTCACAAAATATGAGTTTACAAGGAGTTGTTTACTGTGTATATATAAAGCAACTCAACTCTCTAACTAAACTATGATTGACTAATTAACTATGGTTAATAGCTATAACAGACTAATAGTTAAAACAATTACAACAGTTATCATGATATGACCAATTACTTGGTATGCAAGTAATTGTTTGTTCCTCTAGTTATTTACACTTTAACATCCTCTCAAGTTAAGCATTCCAAGCTTGTTCTGCAATGTGTTGAATGGTCCTGGATGAAAAGGCTTGGTGAGAATATCAGATACTTGTACTTTGGTTGTAATTAGTAACAAATGAAGTATGTCGGCTTGAACCTTGTCCCTAACAACATGACAATCTATTTTAACGTGTTTGATTCTTTCATGGAATACTAAATTTGCAGCTATATGCATCGCTGACTTGTTGTCATAGTAGATAATGATGGGTGAAGAATGAGATATCTGAAAACCCTGTAACAAGTAAAGTAGCCATTGACCTTCACATGTTGCTTGAGCAAGTGCTCTATACTTAGTTTTTGAAGATGATCTAAATACTATTGTTTGCTTCTTACTTTTCCAATTGATCAATGAATTTCCCAAAAAGAAACAAAAGCTAGTAGTGGATCTCCTTGTATCAGGACAAGTACCCCAATCTGAATCAGAAAATCCTTTAAGGCTTAAGAAAGTTGACATGTATGCCTGCCAGCATATGTTCATTGGTGGGAGCATCTAAAAATTAACTCAATTTGCTAACAGCATATGCTATTTCTGGTCCTAAATGAGTGAGATAAAGAAGGCTACCAATGAGTCTTCTGTAAGTTGTGGGTTCATATAGCAACTCACCATATGATTTGTGTAACTATAATTAATGTAGCATAGGAGTGGTATAGGGTTTTGCAGCAAGCAAACATGCATCTCGTATTAGGTCCATGGTGTATTTTCTTTGGCAGAGGGATATACCACAAGCATATGTGGTTTTCCTTCGGTTGACATACATATACTATAGATATAGTTGCAAGCATCATTAAATGCATATTGGTAGTGGAGAACAAATGCACTGGCTAGGTGTAGCCTTAGCCTTTTCTTAGAAATGGATGAGTGGATTATAATCTGTGTTATTGATACAACATATTTTTCACGTGTGAGAGAAGATGAGGCGGTATAGGATTTTCAAGGAGGAAGCACTTTTGGCACGTTAGGGTTTTCAGATTTGCACACAAACTACTTAACATTTATATTAAGTGAAGCGACGAGAACTTCAAATTATTGCATTATTTGTTTAATAAGAATATACTATATTTCTTTTGATATACGATATTTAAAGTTAAAATTGAATCAAAAGAAAGTTTTATTAGCATTCTATATACAATATTTGAGGAGTGTTATGAACACTCTATTTTGAAGACTCCTTAACACTCACTCTTTAATTGGGTTCCAAATAAAATGATGGGACGTACTTGAGTTTTAACAATAAAAGAAGAGTGAGTTTAAAGATAGTGTGAGAAAGAGAGTGTTGATAGCATTTTCCTTTTACACCTTTAGACAACTATAATGAAAATCACAAACTCAATTTCACTCTCCTTGTTCCGCAACCAAATTTCCAAACCTATCGTAACCACCACTCGTGTTTTCCGCCACCTATTCCTTCTAACACATCTCTGACATTTCCTATTACTGTCAACCACAAAGTCACTTAACTACCCTCACTTTTCAGAAGTTTTCCTCTCCCGAAACTTTTCATTTGCAACTACATCAGATAGCAATGAGATTAGTCAAAGAACGGATCTCTTCCATTTCATTTGTGGTTTATTTCAGTTTTGGAGCCGCTTTGTTAGAGAAAATGGCAGAGAAGTTCAAGAGAATGCATAATGTCTTGGATGTTGAACCTCATCAGTTCGTGACTCTAAGATACGAGACGTATATTGGTATTCCAGTGAAGAATGAAAAACATAATTTGATGACGCGACAGTTTATAGAGCAGGAAATGGGAAAAGGCTAAGGTAACAGGATTTTATTTCATCTCTTTATTTCAATTTGATTTCTTGATTGTGGAGTAATATAAATTGTGAACTGTGACATGTTTTGATTTTCTTTTTTCGGTTACCTGTTTAGATTTATGTGTGATGTGACATGTGTGATTTTATTTATTTTTATTATAATATAATGATCTGATTTAATTTTGTGTTCGTTAATTATTGGAACAATTTTTAATTATAGAATACTCATTTATTAGATTATCGTAATAAGTTGATTGAGTTATGATATATATACTCCTACATATTTCTAGCTTGAAGAACTCAACCTCTTTTTTTTTAGTGCTTATTTTGCCATTAATCACCATTTGTTTACATTTCATTTAGTTAGAAGATTCTATGATTATAAAAGATTTAGTTTATGAACTAATAAATTCCTTACAAGTGTCAACCCTATTGTGCAAAAGGTCCTTTCATTTTCTATTATCCACTTAAATGACAAAACATACTTATTTGTGTACTATCACATATGAGTGTTGATCTAATTGTGTTGGTGTTATTGTCTGAACTGTATATTTATTCATGATTAGGTATGACAATTGACGCTAATTGCAAGTTAAACTTTATGGAGTTGAAGGAAAAAAGAACATACATGTTCATAGTTTACAAAATTGATGAGATCAGAAAACAAGTCATCGTGGAGAAGTTTGGTGACATATCCCAAGGACATGACAATTTTATTGCATGTTTTCATGTTGAAGAATGTCGTTTTGTTGTTTTTGATTTTGAGTATTTGATAGAAAGGAATGTCCTAATGAGCAGAATTTTATTTATTTGGTGGTAATGTTTGTTTTTATAGACATGACTATAAATTTCATTGGTTTAGTTCCTATCTGCATTAATTATGTTGGTTTTGTATGCAGGTTTACATTAATTATATGGTACTATGTGAATCTTTTATTTGATGAAAGAGACATATAATTAGTTTTCTAATTTACATCTGTTTGTCTCAGATTTGGAATTTAGAAATTCCATTCACATTTTATGCTTTATTTGCATCTTCTCTTCTAGTGTACCTGTGATTTATAGATTGCATTAAGAGTTTTATACGTGATAAATACTTATTATCTTTTATGTTAAAGAATATTGTAACTGTGAACGTTTATAAAATCTTAATAGTTAATATTGACAACGTCGTGTTATAATATAATGATAAGTTTGATTATGCATAAGAAATATTGTGTTAAGATACTCAGGGTTAGGGTCTTCTGATTTGCAAACATACAAATTAACATTTATATTAAGTGAAGCGATGAGAGCTTCAAATTATTGTATTATTTGTTTAATAAGAATATGTGATATTTTTTTTTATATATACGATATTTAAAGTTAATATTAAATCGAAATAAAATTTTATTAACATGCTATACAATATTTGAGGAGAACACTATTTTTTGAACACCGAGTTCCAAATAAAATAGTGGGTGGTGGGGGGGTGGGACGTGGTTATCTTCCACTTCCAACACTCGATTGGCAGTGTCTTGAGACGAAGAGGTAAAAATGTTAGCGGATTTCAACCGTTTGTCTCGAAAAGTTAAATTTACTCTTACAGAGGAGTTTAACAAGTTGCAATGTCACTGTTTTGTGAAATGAATTTACTTCGAGTTGTATCAAATGTAAACTTAAGTTGCCCACAAAAAACATACAATGGATTGCAACAACTGATTCATTTTTTTTAAAAAAAAAAATCATCAAAACAAGAACAACAACCGTGCAATATAAATTTAAGTTATATTTGAAAAATATAGTTAAATATTACTAAAGTAGAACTAAAGATATTTTTTTTCGATGGATTCTAATTTCAGCATTTCGATGGATTCTCTAGATTTTCATGTTCTGGAGAATCCCCCTAGTGAACTTCAGAGTCTTTTGTTTGATGATTTTTTCGAGGCTTGCATGCTTAAGAATGTCTGTTTAATTTCTTAGTTTTCTCTCTCTTTGGGCTTTGGCCCTCTTTTGTACAAAAAAAAAGAAAGATATTTTTTTTTCTATATATGATATTTAAAGGACATTGAATCAAAATAAAAAGTTTTATTAATATTCTTTAGAATATTTGAGGAGTGTCGTGAACACTCTTTTTAAAACACACATTTAACAATAAAAAAAGAGTGAATGTTAAAGATAGTGTTGTTTATAGAGACTCTCTCTCCTCAACAATTAACGAGTTTCACAATCAAAAGAAGAAATAAAAGATGTATTAGTTGGTCTCATCTTTCAAATTTATGTTATCCTAACCATCTTTAATTTTTTTTTTGTTTTTTTAAATGCACACATAAATACACATGGTGAAACCTATTTAAGAACTCTTTATTGTAGTCCATGTTAGTGTATTACCATTGAAGTTATTGAATCATTAATAATAAGCATTTTTATCAAAAAAATTATAAATATGTGATTGTACCACTGGAGTCTTTATTATTTAGGTTTGTCTAACATGTGCAACATTGCATATGTTAAAACAACTAAAAATAGTAATTTTTTTATTGAAAAACAACAACAATTTATTAAAAAGCTACATATTTTTGCTAAAAAAAAAAAAGCTACATATTTAATATAAAAGAACAAGTTCCAAGACAAATTTACTATTTTAAATTTCTTAACATCTGCAAATTTGCACATAGTAGAAAAACACTTATTAATTTACTATTACTGTGAATGAAATTTCTTTTGGGTCTTGTTAACAAGTACATAAATAATTGATACTCCCTCCGGTCTCAAATGTAAGAAAAAATAAAAATGCGCACATATTAAGAAAGTGGGTTGACCACATTTAAGTCATTATAAAAGTGATATTTTTTTTAATTTTATCCTTGTCTTGAAGTAGTAAAGACATTAATGAGGTGAGTTTAATGAGGGTAAATTTGGAATTGTGGCATTTAATAGGTTCATTTTACTATACTTTTTCTTATATTTGAGACCACAAATTTTATTTTTTTGTTTTTTACATTTGAGACCAGAGGGAGTATATTTTAAACAGAAAAAGTTACATTTTAAAGTTTCAATATATTGAATGCATTGTTTCCAAGACAAAATTTCTTAATCAATCTTGTATAGAACGCACTTGTTAGAATTTTCCTTAAAAAAAAAAAAAAACATGAAAATCCCAACAATTTCACCGTTTTTCCACCTCACCTCTCTGCCTCCCTTCTCCGCCTCTTTTTTTCATTTGCAGCTGATAACAACGAGATTGATCATGGGATCGATCGAAAACATTGGTTTATATTGTTCGAACCACCAATTGAAGTGATCCTACCAAAAGTTATTGCTTCGAAATTTATGAATCATTGCGCAGTGATGATTGTTGACGCAATCGGAGGGTGAGTGTTTCGCATTTTTGGTTGGGGATACAATATTGATTTTACTTTCATTTTTATATGATTATCTCAATGCACGGCACGGGTCTATTACTAGTTAGAAAATATATCAAATATTTGTTCGAGAACATCATTCCACTGTTTTACTTTGTTATTCCGTATGCATTGTCACCTACTGTTGAGCTGCATAGCTCCAGACTCAAGTGTAACGAGTTTTGTGCTTATGATTCTTGTTGAACAAAATACAAAAAATAACTTTTAAAATATCATTTGACACACGACCAATCAGTTTGCTATCTCTGTCATATGAGGTCGTCAAAGAAGAGACAACTATGGTTTTGTGGTTCAAGTTAGAGAAACTTTACATGACAAAGTCAATCCGCAACAAACTCCTTATGAAACAATGTTTATTTGGTCTTCTATGAAGGAAGGTACGCCTCTGAAAATTCATTTCGATGAATTTAATTCAATCTTGATGCAACTTTATGATGTCGATGTCAAAATCAAAGATGAGGATGCAACTATGATTCTTTTAACATCTCTGCCCCCCTTCATACCAGAACTTTGATGGAGTGGTAATAACACTCTCTGAAGTTCGTCATGTGCCGGAGTTGAAGAAAAATCTGATTTCATTTGGTGCCTTAGATTCCAAAGGCTTCCTTTGTAGCACTGAAGGTGGGGTAATGCAAATTAGAAAGGGTACTCTTGTGGCTACGAGAGGAATTAGAAAGAAAAATATGCATTTCCTTCAAGGTACCATCATCATCACTAGTCCAGGATCATTTTCTTTAGTTTCTCATGCTGAAAAACATGGATCGGATCTACAAACATGAGGCATATGCTTCTTGGTCACATGAGTGAGAAAGGAGTGATGATTCTCGATAAACACGGTCTTCTAGGAAATCATAAACTGGAGGAACTTCATTTTTGTGAATATTACGTTTTTGGATTGCAGCACAGTCAAATTTCCAAAGGCTTTGCACACTACAAAGGCCACATTGGATTATATCCATTCAGATTGTTGGGGGCCTTCTTGTGTTCCGTCCCTCAGAGGAGCTAGATACTTTCTCTCCATAATAGATGACTACTGTAGAATGACTTGGGCATTCATGATGAAACATAAGAGTGAAGCATTCTAATTTTTCAAGGAATGGAAGTTTCTGGTCAAGAGTCAAACAGGGAAGAAGGTAAAACGTCTTCAAACGTATAACGGATTGGAAATTTGTTCTGCCCAGTTCAATGAACTTTGCAAGGAAGAACGCGTTACACGGCAATATACGGGGAGAAATACTCCACAACAGAATGGTGTTCCTGAGCGAATGAATATTACTTTTTGGAAAGAGCTCGTTGTGTGTTTTCAAAAGCTGGGCTGAATAGGAGTTTCCAAGCAGAGGCTATAAGCTCAACATGTTATCTTGTAAATCGTTTTCCCTCTACTGCTATAGACTGTAAGACTCCATTTGAGGTATGGTCTAATAAATCTGCTAATTACTCAATTCTTAGAATTCTTGGTTGTCCTGCTTATTACCATGTTAACGAGGGTAAACTTGAACCTAGATCTAAGAAAGGATTATTTTGGGGTAAGAAAATGGTGTAAAAGGCTATAGAATATGGTCTCCATCTGAGACCTATTTGTTTCACCCAAGATTGGAGTCTGTTGTCTGAGGAAAAATTGATGATACTACCTCTCAGTATTCATTTTATTGCATAATCTTTATATAAAAATTATATCATGCAATTACAAAGTTTTAGAGAAATAATATGCACTCAATTGAATGTATACTAGTTTAGAAATATACTTTCCAAAAAGAATACTAGTTTTCCTTCACAATATATTTCTGGACAGAAAAACTTTTTTTCCTCTATCTGAAAGTATAATTCCATACATTTGTGTAATTTTCTAGAAAACAGGATGGGAAAAAGAATTTTCCTTCAGAGATTACTATGCAAAGATTGTAGCTCAGACAGAACCTCCTTTCGGACTTGGTCTCTTCTTATTTTTCCTGAGGTAGTGAGTGGAAAAGGCTTTCTCCATTCAATGAATATCTTTGGTATCTTAAACCTGAAGGGAGAAAAAAAAATAGGCATCATCCTTAACTTATTTTAATTGAAAAGCTCTAGTAAACTAGAAGCTATTTGAATATGGATTTAGCTTAACAAACATGAGGCTTTGTTTGGATGCAAACCTGCTTAAATTATTTTCCAGACAGTATTGTTGAAGATTCTTTCTAGATAAGTGACACTCTTCATTTGAAGTAGAATGCTCTAACCATTGCCAATTTTCTCTTGGTTGGATACATGCTGTTACCATCTCTGTGAAACGTGTATCTGGTATTCCCACAATAACAACTCTTGCAATCCCCGGATGTTTTAGTAGAATTGCTTCAACCTACAAACAAATAACATGTTCATGTTTACCTGAAACTTTTAACCAAGACTAGACAACAAGCCCTTAACTATGTTAAAAAAGATAAGAAATGATGAGCTCCTGAACATATTTAGTAGAAATGTGGATTCGGGTGCCCCGCGTTAAATGCATATCTAATTAATCTTGGTCATCCAATCTCAAATCAAAGGTGTAGATTGTCTGACGATATTTTGGTGAAGGTGGAGTATGAGCCGACCGATCTCAAATCAATGGTCGGAATCAATTAATGCGTATAAATACATGTATATTCTAATGCAAGGAATCTATATCCTAGAAATGTCTAGTGCGATACTAACATAATTATTTTGTTTTAACAAAACACTTGTGTATCCCTTTAGAAGGATTAAACTTTGTGATAAAACATCATATTCTTTCACCAGCACTAAAAATCTTCCAAGTGTTTTACTGCCTATATAATCTTACTCGACTTTATTACCTCTTCAGGGTAAATGTTCTCCCCGCCACTCTTGATGCGATCATTTGTACGTCCAAGGAGCCACAAGTTACCACAACAATCCATTGATCCAATGTCACCTGTATCAAACCAGACTTCATTCCTCTGATTTGATGTGTTTGTGAGGGTTTGATCCCAATACCTGAGCATTAAATGTGGCCCTCTAGTTAAAATTCTCCCAGTGTCACCATCTTTGCATATCTTTAGTTCTACATGAGGTGCAGCCTTGCCAACACAGACACCATGTGGTTGGTGAAAGAGATGCTTGGATTCTTCTTCACCATATGTTTGAAAAGGATGGCTAATGGTTTTTTCCATTGGATCATACAGTGTTAGGAACGTCAATGAAGAGCATGCTTCTGTCATCCCTTTGATAAATTAAAAACTGTTATAAATAACGAGACCAAAAGCATGGCAATTTAAATGTGCTATTGTATGTATGCCTTTTCCATTTAAAGTATGGCCATGTTTGGATAATAGCTTGGTTAAGTGCTCATAAGCGCTTATCATACAAGTTTTTTTGCATAAGCTATTTATATAACAAAATATAAGATAAAGTCAAACTGTTTATATATACGTTATAAACTACTTTCATAAGCTATTTTGAAGGGCTTTTGCAAATAAGCTGAAAACAAATTATGGACATGTCATAAGCTGTTTTCATAAGATCTCTCAAACAGTTTCACAAGTGCTTATGTCAGTAGATTAACTCAATTAATCTAATCCAAAAAGACTCTTAGTAAAAAAATTCTTCTAGGAAACATTGGGTTAAGATTGACTTACCATAAGCTGAAATAAGCTTAGCTTTATAGAAGAATATGCTAGTGTCTTTAATAAGCTCAAGTGAAAGGCTTCCGCCACCATTGAGTATTTTCTTGACAGTTTCTCCCCCTTTCCATGTTTCTTTGTGCCTAAAAACATCAAAACATAAAATCAAGACTTGGACCCTATTCCTCATAAAAAAGAAAAGAAAAAAGACTTGGACCCTATTATGGATAAGCAAGTTCATTAAACGCTGATAGCATAAGCGTTTATCAAATAAGTGCCTATGTATAAGCTACTTCTATATTAAACAATAAAGTCAAATTGTTTTAGTAAAAGCTATATTCTATTTTTATAAGCTATCTTAGAAAGTTTATGAACATAAGCTGAAAATGTCATAAGCTCTTACTCCTATTTGAAACTGGAAATACCTAACAATAGAAATCAAACTGGCTATTATTGCAGGAACTGTGATAAAAGATGTCACATTATATTGTTCTATGGCCATAACAGATGGTTTTGCATCAAACTTTGGCATGAATACATGACAGCCTCCAACCATGAGCATGGCCATAGCTGATGACAACCCACCAATGTGGCATAATGGAGCAGTATACAGATATACCTGTCATAGAATAATTGTAAAAACAAGGCGGTCTCAATCATCAATCATATGTTTGAATGTTTCAGCTTGAATTACTATGTAACATGCAAGTATGTAAAATCTTAGTAGTTAATATTGACAACCTCATGTTATGAGTAAGTTGTCATAACCAATAAAATATACCGGATGTAACAGGGAATGTCATACATCATCCTCGCCATATCCAACTATGGCAATCTTAGCTAGGGACTGTATGATATGATCAAAGCTTCATGGCAACTATGGCAATCTTAGCTAGGGACTGTATGATATGATCAAAGCTTCATGGCTTACTGTGACTCCCTTGGGTTTTCTGGTAGTTCCTAAGACTCAAGCACACAACAATTTCAGAATTTCGGAAGTGAATTCCCTAGGGTAATATTTGATCACTAGCATGTACATTATTCAAAAAGTCATAATGGTAGCACTGATCCTTCAGATTGAGGATGTGTCTCGTATTTGACCCATGCCAGTGCATGACGCCGATACAACAGTGATACATGTGGTTTCATTGAAATATTCCACTTTCTCAAATTATTAGCGGTGTTGATGTATCGGTGTTAATATCGTGTCCAGCATCCGTGTTTGTGTTAGTGATTCGTAGCCTACTAATTATTTGCAACTAGTTTGTAAATAATTTTTTTAGAACTATGTCCTTAGATTGAAAATTTGTCATTCCTTAGCTCATTGAACAAACTTTAATCTCCAAAATCTTACCGTTCTCTTAAAATTAGTTTCAATCACCACCACCAATCATTCATTCAAACATAAATGATTGCTTTTACCAAAGTTCACTTTTGTTATATACCTCGAAGAACTGTATAATTTTTTTAAGGGTTAAATATGTTTGTGGTCCCGGTAAAATTGACACATTTTAAGTTAAGTTCTTACTTAATTTTAATAGTTTTTCTAATTCCTAAAAAAAATTCTGCACTCAGTATTAGTCCATCCTGAATTTTATTTTAATCCAACATCATGATAATACAACATCCTTAGGGAGAATGTAACGCATCACTTCGTTTATTGCCCGATTTAAACGGAGATGAAATTAAAACTAAATAAATTTGTCGTATTAAATTGTTTTGGAATTGATTTTGCATACTTGTGTATTTTTAGTTATGATTTATTTAGAAAATAAATGAATTGATCTTTTATAAAAAAAGTAGTGAATGATTGGAAATTAAAAAACTGAACATAAGATGAATGTGTAAATAAATGAATATTGTGAAGAATGCGAGCTTAAAAAAAAAGGAGAATGAGCAATTTTGAAAAGGAGTAGAGTAAAATTGGAGTTATTCTGAGACAAATTGAACTATAAAGCCTTGTTTTTTTCTTCCTTCCTGTCCTGTGTTGAGAAAACAGACATCAACCATCTGAAACACTGTTCTTTCTCTGCTCTTTATTCAACCGACTGTGATATCTTATTTATTTTCTCATAGTTTTCGTGACCTAAAATGAATTTAAATTGCAATTTTTAGTCATTCAATTAAATCCTCCATAGCTGGGAGGTTGTTGTTCTTATTTTGTATTTTTTCTTCAAAGTTCAAACATGATAATACTTGGGTGAGGTGACTGATATGTTTGGATTCTTCCTATCAGATAGTTTATATTTTGACTGAGTAATAAGGTGAATTTTTTGCTATAAGCTACTACAGTTGGTCACTTTGCCGTTCTTTTATGAATCGATTTAGGGCCTTCCAGTACTCTTGATATTTTGGGTGACAGATTTTTGTGGAATAAAACTACACTATCTAATAATATCCCTTGAATGATTATATGACCATCTTTATATTGCTGCTGTATTTGAGTCAATCAAGTCGTCGTGTTATTGGTCTTTTAGGATTTGATTTCTTGTTTTCCAGCCCATGAGTGCCGTTATGCTGTTTATGCTAACTTCAAAGATATGTTCAAGAGGGAGCTGGATGACACTCATGTGGAATTAAGGGCAACTGTTCTCAGTAGGAAACCATTTTTTCATAGGTATCCATCCCTGTTTTCCCACCTTTGTCAGATTTATTGACAATTCTTTGGAGGGGGCTCCTGTTTTTACCTTTCCACATCTATGTGTTGTGTCTTCCACATATGGTTAGTATATTGTTGTATTGCATAGTTAAAGCTGTGTCCTTTGTTTAAACTTTGTATCATGGTTTTTAGTTGCCTTTTTATATGAAACAAAACAAATAAATCATGAAGATCAAATTATCATATTGGAAATAGTTATTTTTAAATTTAAATTTATCAACCGAACAAATTGGGGTTCTGTGGCCTTGATTTATCCCACCAGTCTAGTCACTTTAGAAATATACTTTCCAAAAAAAATACTAGTTTTCCTCTTTTCCTCTATCTGAAAGTATAATTCCATACATTTGTGTAGTTTTTTAGAAAACAGGATGGGAAAAAGAAATTTCCATCAGAGATTACTATGCAAAGATTGCAGCTCAGACAGAACCTCCTTTCGGACTTGCTCTCTTCTTATTTTTCCTGTAGTAGTGAGTGGAAAAGGCTTTCTCCATTCAATGAATATCTTTGGTATCTTAAACCTGAAGGAAGAAAAAAAATATATAGGCATCATCCTTAACTTATTTTAATTGAAAAGCTCTAGTAAACTTTAAGTTATTTCAATATGGATTTAGCTTAACAAACATGAGTTTTTGTTTGGATACAAACCTGCTTAAATTATTTTTCAGACAGTATTGTTGAAGATTCTTTATGGATAAATTACACTCTTCATTTGAAGTAGAATGCTCTAACCATTGCCAATTTTCTCTTGGTTGGATACATGCTGCTACCATTTCTGTGAAACGTGCATCTGGTATTCCCACAATAACAACACTTGCAATCCCTGGATGTTCTAGTAGAATTGCTTCAACCTACAAACAAATAACATGTTCACGTTTACCTGAAACTTTTAACAAGACTAGACAACAAGCCCTTAACTATGTTAAAAAAGATAAAAAATGATCAACTCCTGAACATATTTAGTCGAAATGTGGATTCGGGTGCCTCGCGTTAAATGCATAACTAATTAATCTTAGTCATCCAATCTCAAATCAAAGGTGTAGATTGTTTGAAGATATTTTGGTGAAGGTGGAGTATGAGCTGACCGATCTCAAATCAATGGTCGGAATCAATTAATGCTTATAAATACGTGTATATTCTAATGCAAGGAATCTATATCCTAGAAATGTCTAGTGTGACATAAAATAATTATTTGTATTAACAAAACACCTGTGTATCCCTTTCGAAGGATTAAACATTGTAATAAAACATCATATTTTTTCACCAGCACTAAAAAATTTCCAAGTGTTTTACTGCCTATATAATCTTACTCGACTTTATTACCTCTTCAGGGTAAATGTTCTCCCCACCACTTTTGATGCGACCATTTGTACGTCCAAGGAGCCACAAGTTACCACGACAATCCATTGATCCAATGTCACCTGTATCAAACCAGATTTCATTCCTCTGATTTGATGTGTTTGTGAGGGTTTGATCCCAATACCTGAGCATTAAATGTGGCCCTCTAGTTAAAATTCTTCCTGTGTCACCGTCTTTGCATATCTTCAATTCTACATGAGGTGCAGCCTTGCCAACACAAACACCTTGTGGTTGATGAATGATATGTTTGGATTCTTCTTCACCATATGTTTGAAAAGGATGGCTAATGGTTTTTTGCATCGGATCATACAGCGTTAGGAATGTCAATGAAGAACATGCTTCTGTCATCCCTTTGATAAATGAAAATTGTTACAGATTATGAGACCAAATGAACTTGCTACATGTAAAAATATGTCAACTTAAATGTGTTATTGTAACTTGTAAGTATGTTTTTTCCATTTAAAATTAGACCCTACTTGAATAAATAGCTCAATCAAGCGCTTATGTATAGGCTATTTCATACCAAAAGACAAGATAATGTCCAACTATTTTCATATAAGCTGTTTTTCACAAGTTATCCTGGAGATCTTATGATATAAGTTGAAAACAGTTTATGGACATGTCATAAGTTGTTTCCATAAGGTCTCTCAAACAGTTTCGCAAGTACTTATACTAGTAAATATGCTTAATCATACTGCAGACCCTTAGTCAATAAATTTCCTCTAGGCAACATTGGGTCAAAAAAGACCTACCATAAGCTGAAATAAGCTTAGCTTTATGGAAGAATATGCTAGTGTCTTTGATAAGCTCAAGCGAGAGGCTTCCACCTCCATTGAGTATTTTCTTGACAGTTTCTCCCCCTTTCCAGGTTTCTTTGCGCCTAAAATATCAAAACATCAAATTAGAACTTGATAAAGTCCCTTTTTGGATAAACAACTAGTGTTTATAGCATAAACACTTGTCATATAAGTGCTTATGCATAAGATATTTCTATAACAAAAGATAAAATAAAGTCAAGTTGTTTTCATACAAGCTATAAATTGTTTTCAGAAAGGGACAAAGTTTGTTCCTATTTGAAACTGGAACATACCTAACAATAGAAATAAGACTGGTCATTATTGCAGGAACTGTTATAAGAGATGTCACATTATATTGCTCTATGTCCCCAACAGCTAATTTTGCATCAAACTTCGGCATGAATACATGACAACCTCCAACCATAAGCATGGCCATGGCAGATGACAAACCACCAATATGACATAATGGAGCAGTATGAAGATAAACCTGTTATAGAACAAATGAAAAAAAGAAATGGAGAACTCAATCATTATTTGGGCGTGTGAATGTTTCAGCTTTATTTACTATGCAATTATGTAAAATCTTAACAGTTGATAATATTGACAACCTCATGTTACGATATAATGGTAAGTTGTCATAACCAATAAGTAACATAAACCGGATGTAACAGGGAATGGCATACATCATCCTCACTATATCCAACTATGGCAATCTTGGCTAGGGACTGTATGATCAAAGCTTCATGGCTTATTGTGACTCCCTTGGGTTTTCCAGTAGTTCCTAGTAGTCAAGCACACAACAACTTCAGAAACTTGTGAGTATAAAAAAGGTCATAATGATATCACCGACACTTCATATTGAAGGTGTGTCAAGAGAGAATGCTGAACCTGAAGTGAAGCAGATTATGACAGCTCCTTCAGGTGCCCATGAGTAGTTAAATTCTAGAGGCTTTACATGATGCCTCTTAAGTATTCCTGGAGTCAACACTGAAGAACAATAAGAGCAATAAGATATAGATTTTTTTCAAGCTTAGAAAAGGATGTTTTTTACTTTGGTATACAAATAGATACTCATAAATATTCCTACCATTCCATTTGTTTGTAAAATCTGAAGAAGGGGAATCCAACAAAACATGCCATCTCAAAAATGGAACATCATTTTGTTGGAATTTGAAGTACCATGAATAGCAGCTCTCATCAATCACTAACATCACTGGCCTCACTGCTTTCATTGCTAACTTTGCCTCTTCAAAACTCTTTAGGAGAAGAAAAATGTTTCAAATCACAACATAATAAAATGGATTATGTGAAAGGACAGAGCCTATAGATTATGTTTCAAATCATTTTGTTCTTTTTGAGGTAAAAGTACAAAGTGGTGTGTGTATGTACCCTTTGCTTACCCAACGATAATTCAGAGGAGCAGCAATTCCTCCAACAAATGCAATAGCTAATAACCATTCTAGATACAAATCACTGAAATGAAAAATAAAATTCATCTACCATTTGTAAAATCATTGAGTATGATCTAGCAATAACTAGACATTTTGCTTATATATAATTAAAAAAACTAGACATTCCATATGAATTATGATAGATTAAGATTTAAGATATGTATATAAATTATAAAACGACAGCTACCAATTCTCATCTCAATAGGTTGGAATTAGATGCAATTAAGGATTCAAATCTAAAGAAAATAGTAACATAATAATTAATTACAAACACTTGTCTATTCGAAAAAAAGAAAGAAAAAAAAGAACTAGCACTCCAGCAAAAATAATTTTAAAAAACATTGTTAGAAAATAAAACACATGACTAAACTTTTTTTTTTTGACGTTATGACTAAACTCAAGGCAAAAAAACAGCTTACACCTAGATACAATTTATATGCCACTGTCTTATCATAATATGCACCAAATTCTGATTTTTCATCAAGTTCAAGCTAGTATTTTGTCACAGATTTATTGCTTTGTTCGATTTTGCTAATAATGTAGTAGTACATGTGAGTAATAATATATGAACCACCATATAATTTTTTTTTTTTACAAGATGAACCATCATAAATTAATATGTTGTTAAAAAAAATATTGATTATTATGATTAAATAGAACTATTTTGTCCTTTTTTTTTTATCGTGTGCTTAGTTTAGTTGTAAGGGACATTATATAATATATGTAAGGTTCGAGGTTTGAACCCCAACCACTCCACTTATTTATATTCAATTCACTAATTTAGCTTGTATCAACTAACTTATCGAATATCTTCTATAAGTTCATAAACTACCAACTAACTTATTAGTTCTCTGCTGCTTTTTACCAAACAGTGCATAAATTCATCTTAAAAGATTGTAAGCCAAGAAATATCTCTCACATAAATAATTTTCACATAATACTATCTCTAATATGAGACTCTTTCAATGGTCAATAGTCGATAAAAACTGCCATAGATGAATATATATAATTTAATAATCGTATATAAGTACCTGTTGTAAGCAGAGATGGCTACAACATCACCTGGTGTGACTCCCAGGTGGAGAAGACCATGTGCTAGTGACACCACTTCCTCCACCAACTCTTGCCCTGTCTTGCGGTTATTTCCGGCAATGGTCACCGGAAAATCTCGCCGGAAAGTTAACAATCGACTCAGACATTGACAAATATGAGCCATAATAATTAAGCAAAGACACCAAAGTGATAGTACAGCTTTCTTATTGCTGTTTTTAACGAACTTATCTCTGCCCAAATAAAAACTACTTTCTCCATGTTGTCATCATACGTGTCATTGTTTTATTGGTTCTTCCAAAATTTCTCTATCTTTTTGTCTTGCATCATGTGTTTGAATCTCACGTGTCTGTCTGCTGAAGGATGAAATCATTAGAGTATATTTTTAACTTGATCAATGTTTCATATAAATGAAAGACCAAATTTGTTCCGAAGATTAGCTCAGTTCGTAAGACATTGCATAATTTATGTAAGGATCAGAGTTCGAACCCCGACACCCCACTTTTTTGTATTTAATTGTGTGAGCTCCAACCATTAGACTATTAGACAACAAAAAGATCAATTTTTTAACATTTTGTTACTTGTAAAAAAAAACCAATGGAATAATATTTTGAAAAGAATAAAATATAAATAGTAAGGTTGAATATGTTTTTAATCCCTTCAAAATCATAAATTTTTAAATTTAATTCCTGTAAAATTTAATGGTAATTTTAGGTCTGCATAATTTAATAGTTTGTAAGAATAATCTTTATTATTATGAACACTTTTTACAAAAAATGGGAAATACAAATAAAACTAAAAGTGAATGAAAAATTTGTAGGAACTAAACTTGAAAGTTTGCAATTTTGTAGGAATTAAAAATATATTTAACCCAAATGAAAGTTTTTTTTTAATATAAAGTATAATTTTTTTTTGTTTGAGGAAATATAAAGTATAAAATATTAAATATAAAATGAAAGTTTTATTTTGACTAATTAAAAAAAATGAAAGCTGATGTATAGTTGAACACATTTATTGATGTTTGAAAAATGAAAGTCATAAAAATCATCACCACCATCCGGGTTCGTCGCAATCGTTTCTCTCTCTGCCATTCCGATTTCTTCCTTCTCACCGGTAACTTTCTCATCTCAATTTTCCATTCTCTAACCAATTATTCATCTTTTATTTTCGATCCAATTCCTATAAACCTCATGCACAAATCGCGCGTAATTGTATCTAATTATTTTATTCATTGCATCATTATCATTGTTATTATTTAAATCATGTATGTATTTTCCATGCTTTGTAAGAATTAATAATGTAGTACATATATTCTGCAATTACATGATTCTTTCTACTTTTTGTTTCGTTGGAATAATTCTGTACCGAAAATAACTCTGCTTAGATAAATATTTATATGTTTTTTTTTTATTTCTTAGGTTATTGTTGCTTGAATATTAGTTAAAGTGGTTGAATACTACCATGTCATCAGTCAATAATCTTCGAATGGATCTTGGACGACCCGCGTCAGGTATCTGACATGCATTCTCACTGTAAACTAGTTTGAAGTTTTTTTTATTTTCATTTTTTATCTCTATCCAAATGTTAGTGATTAGTTTGTTAGGTGGAGAATGCCGAAAATGTTTGGCCGGATACCGTGACTGGGGTTTGAACCCCAGCTCCGCCACTTGTGTGTGAGTTTCCAATGGCCATTGTCATTTAATCTATCTGCCAAAAAAAAATACCATTAGTTCTACACTCCATGCTTCTTGATGAGTTTTGTTTTGAGTAATGCTAGGTAGCCAAAATAATAAATAGAATGAACCATAATTTTGAAGAATTCTGCGAGTTTTAAGATTGAATGTTATATTAAGATTAAAAGGCTGGGATCAGTCATCTCTTCAATAGGGGGATGGATAGCTCGCTTGGTTGAGCTAAGGGATTAAATGAGTTAAGGAATTAAAGGTCACAATCATATTAGTTTATATCATTTCCTCTAGCTTTCTGATATTGGTTTATCATATATGCTTTAGACGCGTGTAAATTTTCTAGGGGTTGCAGCAAATAACTTAAGTCCTGAAGCTTTAAGATTATTTAGTATAGATAAAATAGGTTGATGCCTATTTCAAAGCTATTTTCAATTTTTTTTTTTTTTTTGAGAAGTTGAATGATTGGAAGGTCTTTTACAGGTAGAAGAAGATTGAAAGATTTATTGCATCAGAAGGATAATCGTGTTTGTTCGGATTGTAATGCTCCAGATCCTAAATGGGCGTAGGTTTTTCGTTCCTGCACTCATGACTTTTGTGGTTTATATTAATGTGTGGGCATTTTCATCCTTTTTTTTGGGTGAACTTCAATGAATATGCCCTTAAGCTATAGGAAAATAACTAAATGTAAAAATAAAATAAGGAAATATGACGTTAACATTTCTACTGTGAATTCAAATTTTAAGTTAATTTTCAGGTCTGCCAACATTGGGGTGTTTATATGCTTAAAATGTTGTGGTGTGCACAGAAGCCTTGGTACTCATATATCAAAGGTAAACCATTAATCTGTACCATAATAAAAATGTAAACTATTTACTGGTTTTCTCATTGTTGTGGAAGCATTGTTTCCTTAGTTCACTTTAATCAGGAATTTTATTCTTATTAATGTGCAATATTTGAAGTTTGAACCAAGTATCTTATCCATTTTCGTCTTCAACAAATTTAAAAACTTGATTGATAACTCTTGTTTCGGTTGTTCATTTTCCAGAACTTGTGTAAGAATTACATCTGACGTGATCTGGAGGAAAAGAAAACAAGTCACTTACTTTCATGATTTACAAAACATGTCTGTCTTTCAATTTGACATTCACAAGACATGTTTAAGTACATTAAATTGCAGTTACATGTATTAGATGCATGGCAGTTCATTAGTTTGTGTAGGAAATCCCGCCTTCATTGCGTCCGCCCCTAGCCACCTAATTGCGGCATTGGGTTGCCTTTATTGCAGCCTCCAACAACTTCATTGTGTTGGGTGTGAAAGGGTGGATTTAGTCCCACACTGCCTAGAGACAGGCCTATGTAGTCTTTATAAAGCTTGGGCCGCTCTGACCTTACAAGTCGGTTTTGTAAGGTTGAGTCAGGCATTAGTTATGTAAAATATGTCTAAGTCAAACTCTCAGTTCTTACTAGGTATTATTCCTCATTTTAGTTCTGTTTATAATTTTAATTGTTTTCATCGAGGTTTTTAACACCCTTGGACTAAAGAAGGTAGCAAACTAACTATCTTGACCAAAGTCATTGAGTTCAAACTCGATATTAAAAGTATGACTATCATTTTGAGAAAATAAATAAATTAGCAAGCCATGTCATGTGTCGCTCAGTTTCTGTTCAGTTCTCATTTTGTTTACTCAAGGTTGTTGTTTTTCTGAAGCATAACTAGCCTAGACTGTTAATTTTTATATTCAGAATGCATTTCTATCCTTAAAGTTTAGCATGCAATTAAGCCAAGCTAATATTTGCATGTTACCAGGATGACCTAGGATTAGGGTCGTTCTTCCTGTTTCATTCACCCACTCTTCCTTTTATTTTTATTACTATTAGGTGTGTTTGTGTGTGCGCGCGC